>PDWI01009109.1_pt1 | contig 11480 bp, 6 predicted proteins | sample 1430891 | NCBI WGS metagenome assembly PDWI01 (sample SAMN01162508, study PRJNA174530) | Oral metagenome, whole genome shotgun sequencing project. | biome: Marine environment; feature: Marine mammal; material: Swab sample of the gingival sulcus; isolation source: swab sample of gingival sulcus... | reverse complement strand
AAGATTTCTATCATAACTGTTTGTGCAGCTCTTCTTTCTAATGAGTCTTTCTTTTCAGTATATAATCTATCTTTGATTATATCTAAATAGAAGGCTGACATATCAATTGCAGCAAAATAATGTATTTCTTGGAATAAATTATAAAATTCATATTTTTCATAGAAAGCGGTTACATTTCTTTTTAAAGTTTCTAATTTATGTAACGCCCACTTATCAATTTCTAATAAATCTTTATAAGCAACTTTATTTTTATTTATATCAAAATCGTTACTGTTTCCTAAAATATATCTGGCAGTATTTCTTATTCTTCTGTATGATTCTGACATCTGCTTAACTATATTATCAGAAATTCTTACATCTTCTCTATAGTCAACTGAACCACACCAAAGTCTTAGTATATCAGCACCATATTTTTTTATTACATCATCTGGTGCAACAGTATTTCCAACTGATTTAGACATTTTTCTTCCATCTCCATCATTTACAAAACCATGAGTTAATACACTTTTATATGGTGAATCTCCTGTTGAAGCAACAGAAGTTAAAAGAGATGTATGGAACCAACCTCTATGTTGATCTGATCCTTCTAAATATAAATCACATGGTCTATGTAATTCTTCTCTAGTCTCTAAAACTCCTCTATGAGAACTTCCAGAATCAAACCAAACATCCATTATATTTGTTTCTTTTCTAAGTTTAATTCCTTTTAAGTTATGTTTTTCTAACAGTTCTTCTCCAATTAATTCTTCAGGAGTTTTTGCCAGCCAGACATTACTTCCTTCTTTTCTAACAAGAGAACAAATTCTTTCTAAAATGTCGTGATGATAAATTTCTTCATTTGTTTTATCATTATAGAATATTGGAATTGGGACTCCCCAAACTCTTTGTCTTGAAATGCACCAGTCAGGTCTTGTTTCCATCATAGAACCTATTCTATTTTTCCCCCAACTAGGTACAAAATTAATTTTATCGATTTCTTTCAAAGTATTCTCTCTTAAATCTCCACCTTCCATTCTTACAAACCACTGCTCAGTAGCCCTAAATATTACTGGAGTTTTTGATCTCCAATCATGTGGATATGAGTGAGTTATTTCTTTCATTTTTAATAAATACTCTGTTTCTTCAAGATAAGATATTATTTCTTTGTTAGCTTTTTTATAGAAAAGTCCTGCAAATTGTCCTGCTTCTTCTGTTAAGACTCCTTTATTATTTATTGGAGAAACGACAGGTATTCCATATCTACAACAAGCAACATAGTCATCTTGACCATGTCCAGGTGCGGTATGTACACAACCAGTTCCTGCATCAGCAGTTACATAATCTCCTAATATAATATATCCTGTTCTTTCTAAGAATGGATGTTGATAAGATAGGTTTTCTAAATCTATTCCTTTAAATTCTTTTATTAATTCATAATTTTCTATACCAATTTCTTTAAATGCAATTTCTACTAATTCTTTGGCAAGAATTAAATTTCCTTTTTCAGTCTTATAAACCCCATAATCAAAATCTGCATGCAAACAAATTGCCATATTAGCAGGTAAAGTCCAAGGAGTTGTTGTCCAAATTACTATATAAGTTTCTTCTTCCATTCCTATTTTATCTAAAATATCTTTATTAGCTTTCATTTTTACGTAAATAGATGGTGAAGTATGATCATGATATTCAATTTCAGCTTCTGCTAATGCAGTTTCTGTAACTGGAGACCAATAAACTGGTTTTAGTCCTTTAAAAATATATCCATTTTCATAAATTTCTCCAAAAAGTTCTAATTGTTTTGCTTCAAATTCTGGAGCTAAAGTTAGATATGGATTCTCCCATTCTCCTAATACTCCAAGTCTTATAAACTGTTCTTTTTGAATTTCTACCCATTTTTTTGCATAGTCTGCACACAATTCTCTAATTTTTAAAGTTGGTAACTCTTTTGCCTTTGATCCTAATTTTTCATAAACTTTTAACTCTATTGGAAGTCCATGTGTATCCCAACCAGGAACATAAGGAGCTGCATATCCTCTTAAAGTTTTATATTTTAAAATTATATCTTTTAATATCTTATTAAGTGCGTGTCCTATGTGAGTATTTCCATTTGCATAAGGAGGTCCATCATGTAAAATGAATGATTTATTCTTATTTTTTTCTAAGCCTTTTTCATAAATTTTTTGTTCTTTCCATTTTTCAATAAATTTAGGCTCCTTATTTGGTAAATTTGCTTTCATTTGAAAATCTGTTTTTGGTAAATGCAATGTTTCAGTATATTCTTTCACTACTTTTTCTGAATTTGCCATTATTTTGTTTCCTCCTTATATTCTTTAAAAATTATTTTTATTTTTGTTCCTTCTGCTAATTTAGATTTTATATCAATAAGTCCTTTATGTTCTCTTACTATTTTAAAAACTATTGTTAAACCCAAACCAATTATACTTTCTCCTTGCTCAGCATAAGGTTTTTTCAAACTTTCTAATTCTTCTTCCGTCATTCCTATTCCATTGTCAGATACTTCAACAACTAGTCTTTGATTTTCATCCTTAGATAATAAAATATTTATTTTTTTATCAAGCTTATTTCTTGTTGTTATAGCTTCTAATGAATTTTTAAAAATTTCAACAAACATCTGATAGATTTTTTTTCTATTTCCATAAATAAAACCTGTTTCAGTAAAAAATATTGATACATCTATTCCATATTTGTTTATAGTGCTGGCATTATCTTTTATTACCTTTTTTATAACTTTTTCTAGATTAATTGGTTTAAATTTTCCTTTTGAAGTGTTTACAATTTCTCTTAAAATTACATTCTCTTTTCGCTCTTTTCTTATGTGAGAAATAATTTTCTCTATATCTTCATCATTATAGCTATTATTTAATATTTTTTCAACAAAAGTTTCAGTATTATCTAACAAATTTTTATTTATATTTAAAAACTTATTAGATATTTTTATTGCTGTAGATATTCTTTCATTAGCAATTTTTTCTTCTTCTGACAAATTATTTTTTACTTTTATATTGATATTCATAAGAAAAAGTGTCATTAATTCGACTTCTTCCTCTGATATCTTTTTATCTCTTCCAAAATAATCGAGTAATATGCAAGCGACTTTTTTATTTCCACCAAATATTGGTAATATTAAAAAATTATTCAAACCAATGCTTTTAAAAATATCATTTCCGAAATTATACTTGTAACCCTTATCATTATAATAAATTATTTTTCTTTTTTTCAAACTTTCCCAAAATAAATTTCCATTTTCAAATTTTGTTTTGAGTAAAGGCAACATTTCCTTTAAATCTCTAACTTGAAATTTAAAACCTTTCATTCCTTGAGTATAATTTTTTAAGTTTGAAGATATTTTTTGATTTATCATTGCTTTTTGACCAGAAATAATATTTTTAGCTTCATCATAAGTAAAATAAATTGCTCTACTATAATTAAAATTTTCTTCTGAAGTTAAGGCTTTTAATAACCTATTTAGACTTTCATCAAAATTTTTATCAAAATCTATTGCCATTAAAATTTTTTCTATTGAAGTAATCCGCTCTAAGTTTTCTGCTAACTTAAAATTATTTTCTTTTAGTTCTTTTTCATTTGATTTTATTCTCTCTAACATAGCTTTTAAAGAATTTGAGATCGCTCTAATTTCATAAACACTTTCTTCATTAACTTCTACTTCATCAACATTTTTAGATTCTTTAAAGCCTATTTTTTTTGTGACATCTGCTAAATTACTTAAAGGAGTTAATAGTTTTGTAAATATTCTTGTACAAAGTGCCGTACTTAAAATAACAGCTAAAAGGCATATGGCTAATATTGCCATAGAAAGTATATATTTTATAGCTAGAAATCCGTTCTTTGAAATGGCTATTCCTATGTAAGCTATATCTAAATCTCTTTCATTTTTTAAAGGTGAAATTGCCATATAAAAAATATCATCATCTATTCTCTTTTCAAAAAAACAATAATTATATTTTGATAATTTACTTATTCTTTTACTTTTAGTAGTAGAAAAAAATATTTTTTTATCTTTTAATGAGGGATTTAATTCTCCATAAAGATACTTATTTTCTTGAGATAAAATAAATATTTTATTTCCACTTTCTAATTCGGCATAGTCTTTCAATTTTCCAAAGTTATAATTTCTGATAGGCATAGTCAGAAGAACGTAGTTAATTTTTGAAAAGTCTCCTAAATTCCCTAAATTATAAGGTTGAATAATTCTTATGTACACATTGTTTTTAGTTCCAATAAAGAAGTAAGATTTTTGTTTGTCTATAAGTTTTAAATCTGGAATTAAACTACTTTCATCTACTATGTCATATTTTATTTCTTTATTACCACTTTCTCCTAAAACTGAACCATTTGGAGAAATTATTTGCAAATAAATATTTTTATATTTTGACTTGGAAAGACTTTTTAATTGGGTATTAATAACATTTACAAGATTATTTTGAATACCTTGTACATTGATATCTTGTATGATTAGATTAAGTCCATTTGAAGTGGAAGTATATAAATCATCTTTTGTTTTTTCAATAGCATTTATATAAGCTTTATTTAAAAGAGAAATTTTCTCTCTAGATCTATCTAAAAGTCTCATATTTAATTCTTTAAAAGTAACTATTCCAAAAATGGCAACTAGAATAGCTGATATCAAGACTATTGCTACACCATTATAAAAAATTATTCTTAATAAAAGAGAATCTTTTTTTATAGCCATTTATATTACTCCTTATCTTCTTGCTCCTAATTTTACAAACCTTTTCTTGTTAAGCCAACTCTTCCTCTGTCTTTATCTACATCTTTAATCTTAACTTTTATAATCTGTCCAACAGATAAAACTTTACTTGGGTCATCTATAAATTTTTCAGAAATTTCTGAAATATGTATAAGTGCATCATTTTTTAATCCTATATCAACAAAAGCTCCAAAATTTACCACATTTCTAACTGTACCTTCAAGTTCCATTCCGACAGTCAAGTTATCAATATTTAAAATATCAGATTTTAAAAGTGGTTTTTCAAAATCATCCCTTGGATCTCTTCTATCTTTAAGCAAGGCTTCATAAACATCTTTTACTGTTTCAAAACCAAAAGAATTTTCTTCTGCAAACTTTCTATGATTAAAAGTTTTTAATTTTTGCCTCGCTGCTTCTCTATCCTTATGATAAGTTTCTAAGTTAAAGCTAACTTCATTTAATATTTTTTCACCTATGTGGTAAGATTCAGGGTGAATTACTGTATTATCCAAAGAGTTTTCTCCATCTGGAATAACTAAAAATCCTGCCATTTGTTCATAAGATTTTGCTCCAATTCCTTTTACTTTCATAAGCTCAGCTCTATTTTTAAAATTCCCATTCTCTTTTCTGTAATCGACAATATTTTTTGCAACCGTTTTTTTAATTCCAGAAATATGAGAAAGTAAAGCCCAAGAAGCAGTATTTAAATTTGCTCCAACATTATTGACAACATTAGCTATGACATTGTCGAGAGATTCATCTAACCTTTTCTGATTTACATCGTGTTGATACATACCAACACCAATAGATTTAGGATCTATCTTTACAAGTTCTGCAAGTGGATCCTGAATTCTTCTTCCTATAGAAATTGCTCCTCTTACAGTTACATCAAGTTTTGGGAATTCTTCAGCTGCTATTTTAGAAGCAGAATAAACAGAGGCTCCCGCTTCGTTTACTATTAAATATTTAGTTTTTAATTTCTCTTCTCTTATTATATTGGCAACAAAAACTTCTGTCTCTCTTGAAGCGGTTCCGTTTCCAATGGTTACAATATCTATATTATACTTATTAACTAAATTTAAGAATTCCTTTTTTGCATTTTCAATTTGCTTTGGATTATGCATAGCTTCAACTAAATAGAAAACAGTATTCTCTCTATAAAAACCATATTTATCTATAACTGCAACCTTACAGCCTGTTCTATAGCCCGGATCTAAAGATAAAATATTTTTTTCATGTAGTGGTGCTTGAAGTAATAAATTTCTCAAATTTTCTTTAAATACTAAAATTGATTCTTCTTCGGCTTTATCGGTTAATATATTTCTAACTTCCCTCTCTATTGATGGAGCTATAAGTCTTTCAAAAGAATCTTTTATAATTTCTTTATAAAATTCCAACAAATTTTTTTGCTTAAATTCTTTAAGTAGAACTCCATCTATTTTTTCTCTATCTACTTCTTCCAAATTTAAAGAAACTTTTAATATGTCTTCTTTTTCTCCACGATTTACTGCAAGTATTCTATGAGCTGGTATTTTATTTGTTTTTTCTAAATATTCATAATAGTCTGAATAAACTTTTTTTGTATCTAGTTCTTTTGCTTTTTTACTTTCTTTAGCTTCTAAAACACTATATTTCAAGAAAATTTCTCTTATTTTTTCCCTATATTCTGGCTTTTCTGAAATATTTTGAGCAATAATAAGCATTGCTCCTTCTTTTGCCTCTTCGATTGTTTCAACTTCTTCTGTTATAAATTCTTTTGCTTTTTCGTCTATTTCTTCAACATTTTTTACCGTATAAATAAATTCAGCTAGTGGCTCAAGTCCTTTTTCTTTTGCTACATCTGCTTTTGTTTTTTTCTTCTTTCTATAAGGAAAGTAAATATCTTCTACTTCCTGTAAAATTTCAGCTTTTTCAATAGAAAGTTTAAGTTCATCTGTTAATTTATCTTGCTCCTCAATAAGTCTTAAGACTTCTTCTTTTCTCTTTTCCAAATTTCTTAAATAATTTGTTTTATCTAAAATGTTTCCTATTTGAACTTCATCTAAGTTTCCAGTAACTTCTTTTCTGTATCTTGAAATAAAAGGGACTGTTGCTCCCTCATCCAAAAGACTTACTGTGTTCATTACTCTTTCTACTGGAATTTTTAAATCCCGTGAGATAATACTTATAATTTTTTCCACCGATATCACCCTCATATAAATTAGTTGCTCTATTATAACATTTTTTTTATTATATAGAAATTATAAATTTTTATTACATTTATTTTAAATAATTTTTATTTATATAGTATTTTTTTATTGATTTATTTTATAATTTTAGTGTATAATATCAAAATAAGTTTAAATAAATAAAAAATCTCGAGGTGAGTTATGTATAAAAAGTTTATAGCTTTTATATTTTTTATTTTTATAAGTATGTTTTCGTATTCTTGTGAACTTTACAGTTTAGATAAACTTGCTGGGAAGTATACTAACTTAAAATTAAAAAATAAAATTTCTTTCTCGGCTTTCAAAAATGCTATTGAAGGCTTTAATAGAATTTCAAAAAAAACAAATAAACTTATAACTATTGTTGACTTTACAAAACCTTCTAATGAAAAAAGATTATTTGTTATTGATTTAGATAAAGAAAAATTATTGATTTCTTCTTATGTTAGTCATGCAAGAAGAACGGGGGATTTATATGCTAAAAATTTTTCTAACAAAAATGGTTCTCAAAAAAGCTGTCCTGGATTTTTTCTAACAGAAAATTCATACGATGGAAGAAATGGTTATTCTTTAAGACTTAAAGGTCTTCAAAAGGGTATTAATGATAATGCTTTTAAAAGAACTATTGTCGTTCATGGTGCAAAATATGCTAACCCTAATTTTATTAAAAAAGGTGGTGGAAGGCTTGGGAGAAGTAAAGGATGTTTTGCTGTTCCTGTTGATATAAATGAGGAAATTATAAATATTATAGCAGGTGGCTCTGTGTTTTATGCTCATATCCCCAAATATGAAAATGTTGAATTTTCTGAAACTTTTAAACTTTAACGTTTATGAATAAAAAAATTAGAAAACTATTAAAAAAAACTTATCTTTAATTTTAGATAAGTTTTTTTGTTTGTAATAATTCATAAATTTATTTTTTCTTAGTCCATCCACACGAGCTACAATTAATGTCTTGTGGCATTTTTTAATCCTAGTTCTTAAAAATCAATTATTTTTTCTTTAGGACTGTAAGGCTCTACATGTATATGAACATCTATTTTAATTTTAAACTTTTTTATCAATTTTTCTTCTATTCTATGAAATAGTTCATGTGAATCATTCACTGTCATATCCTGAACAACTAGTATATGAAAATCTGTATATACATGTGCCAAACTACCCCTTGTTCTTATTTTATGAACCCCTTTAACTTCTGGAAATTCTAACACAATTTTCTCTATTTCCTCTTTGTCTAAAATTTTACCATCCAATAATATCCCGACATTATCTCTTAGTATTTCTAAAGCAGAATAAAAAATAAAAAATGCTAAAACACAAGATACTAATGCATCAACATAATAAGGTAAACCTAATTTTAAACCAATTAGACTTATTAAAACTCCTATAGAAACACAGATATCACTTTTCGTGTGTTTTGCATCAGATATTAGAATATTACTTTTAAGTTCTTTTCCTTTTTTATTTTCCCAAATAGTAACTACTAAATTTACAACAAGGGTAAATAAAATTAAAAACAAAGCCTCTACACTTACTTTTGGAATTACTGGATTTTTAAATAAAGATATGCTTCTTAAAAAAATTTTTATTCCTAAAAAAGCGATTGAGATTCCAATTAATAAACTTGATAACATTTCAATTTTTTCGTGTCCATAAGGATGGCCACAATCTGCAGGTTTTTTTGCAAAATAAATTCCTACTAAACCAACAATATTGGAAGCTCCATCGGTAAGTGAATGAACTCCATCTGCTAATATACTGCTACTAGATATAGAATATCCTAAAATTATTTTCAAAATTGCAACCAATAAATTTGCAAATAAAATTGTTAATAAAATAAATTGAACTTTTTTATATTCATTTTTATTTTCTTTTTCCATACTTTACTCGCTTCCTTAATTTTTAAAAATTAAAAATCTACTCTACGATTCCATATTTATTTTTTAAATACTCTTTTCCAACTTGTGGGAATAAGGCATAAGTTAATACATCTTCTTCTGTTTTTGCAAAGTCTTTACTTTCTTCAACTAAAATATCATATTCAGGAGATAATTTATCCGCTGGTCTTCCCATAAATACTTCTTCGTTCATTATAATTTTTTGTTTTATATCTTCTTCTATTGGAACAGGGCTTTTTCCATATAAACCTCTCACATAATTTTTAATTTCATTAGGAACTAATTTATATCTAACTCCAGTAAGGACATTAAATACTGCTTGAGTTCCAACCATTTGACTAAGCGGAGTAACTAAAGGTGGATAACCTAAATCTGCTCTTACTTTTGGAATTTCCCTTAAAACTTCCTCGTACCTATGTTCTGATTTTTGCATTTTTAACTGAGATAATAAATTTGATAACATTCCTCCAGGTAATTGATATTCTATTATACTTGGCTCTACCATCAGTGCAATAGGATTTAAAGTGCCATCTTTTATGTACTTATCTCTGATAGGTTTAAAGTATTCAGCTATTTCTTTTAAAATTTCTAAATCAAATCCTGTTTCTCTTTCTGTTCCTGCCAAACTTCTAACTAAAGTTTCAGTAGGCGGTTGAGAAGTTCCACCTGCAAACGGAGAAATTGCAGTATCTATAATATCTGCTCCCGCTTCTATTGATCTTAAATAAGTCATACTAGCAAGTCCAGCAGTTGAATGGGTATGAACTTCTAGTGGAATATTTAAAACCGATTTCAATATTTTTACTAATTCAAATGCAACTTCTGGTAATAATATTCCTGACATATCTTTAATAGCTATTGAATCTGCACCCATTTCTTGCATTTCTAAAGCTAAATTTTTATAATATTCTATTGTATGAACAGGGCTTATTGTATAACTTATTGTGAGTTGTGCATGTCCACCGTATTTTTTTGTAGATTCACAAGCTGTTTTTAAATTTCTAACGTCATTTAGAGCGTCAAAAATTCTTATTATATCTATACCGTTTTCTATAGATTTTTTTACAAATTTATCCACTATATCATCTGCATAATGACGATAGCCTAATAAATTTTGTCCTCTTAAAAGCATTTGAAGTTTTGTATTCTTTGCTCTTTTTCTAATTTCTCTTAGTCTTTCCCAAGGATCTTCGTTTAAATATCTTATAGCTGCATCAAATGTAGCTCCTCCCCACATTTCTAATGAATGATATCCAACTTGATCCATTTTTTCTATTATAGGTAACATTTCTGCCGTTGTCATTCTAGTTGCCATTAGAGATTGATGTCCATCTCTTAAACAAGTTTCCATTATTTTTATTTTTTCCAACTTTGTTCCTCCTTGTTTTTTGTTTTATTTTTTATTATACAACACTTTTCTATTTTTTAAACAAAAATAATATATTTTTATTAGTAATTAAAAATAATTCCGCACATTATTTAATTTTATTTAAGTTTACAATTTTTTTAGAGTGTGATATTATTTAGTATATTAGTAAGAAATTTACTTATAATGATTTAAGGATGGAAATAATATATGATTTATCAAAGAACGGAGCTTTTAATAGGCTCAGAGAATTTAGATAAACTAAAAAAATCTAGTGTAATTATTTTTGGTCTTGGTGGGGTTGGTGGTTCAGCTGCTGAAGCTCTTGCAAGAGCTGGAGTCGGAGAAATAACAGTTGTTGATTTTGATATGATTGACATAACTAATTTAAATAGGCAAGTTATTGCGACACAAGATACAATCGGAAAAAATAAAGCAGAAGTTATGAAAGATAGAATACATAAAATTAACCCAAATATAAAAGTTAATGTTTTTGTAGAAAAATTTTCAAAAGAAAATGAAAAAATTTTTTTTGAAAATAAAAAATATGATTATATAATTGATGCTATTGATTTAGTTAAATTTAAATTAGAACTTATTGAATTTGCTAAAAAAGAAAATATTCCAATAATTTCTTCTATGGGGACTGGTAATAAATTAAATCCAACTGATTTTGAAGTAGCAGACATAAGTAAAACTTGTGTGTGTCCTTTAGCAAAGGTTATTAGATTAGAACTTAAAAAAAGAAATATAAAAAAATTGAAAGTTGTATATTCTAAAGAACTTCCTAAAAAACCTGAGAACAATTCTAATGGAAGAGAGAAAAAAGTCAATCTTGGCAGTATCTCTTTTGTTCCGCCAGTTGTTGGAATGATTTTAGCTAGTGAAGTTATTAAAGATATATGTAAACTATAAACGGAGGTTGTTATGAAAACGATAGGAATTTTTTATGCTACACTTTCTAAAAAAACTTTAGGTGTAGTTGATGAATTTGAATTCTTTTTAAAAAAGGATGATTTTGAAACTTTCAATGTAAAAAAAGGCGTTGAAGAAATTAAAGATTTTGAAAATTTAATTTTAATTACCCCAACTTATGGAGTTGGAGAAGCTCATGTGGCTTGGATGAATAATTTAAAAAACTTTGAAAAAATAGATTTTACTGGAAAAATTGTTGGACTTGTTGGACTTGGAAATCAATTTGCCTTTGGAGAATCTTTCTGCGGTGGAATTAAACATTTATATGATATTATAATTAAAAATGGTGGTAAAGTTGTAGGTAG
>PDWI01009108.1_pt1 | contig 11481 bp, 14 predicted proteins | sample 1430891 | NCBI WGS metagenome assembly PDWI01 (sample SAMN01162508, study PRJNA174530) | Oral metagenome, whole genome shotgun sequencing project. | biome: Marine environment; feature: Marine mammal; material: Swab sample of the gingival sulcus; isolation source: swab sample of gingival sulcus... | reverse complement strand
TATTTTTTTTATTTGGAAAGAGAAGTTCAAGTTCTCCTTTCCCGATTGTTTCGATATCTTCATCTTGAAATTTACTGCTTTTAGATAAGATGTATTTCTTGAAAGCATCTGCACGAGATTCAGATAGCACCTGGTTGTTTTGAGCGTTTCCAGAAGGGTCTGAATGTCCAATTATTGATAAATTTAGATTGATATTATCTATATCTGTTATTAAACTATCTAATGCTTTTTGGCATTCATTACTTATTTCAAACTGCCCATTGCTAAAAACATTGTTTCCATAGAAAATTATAGTTATACTATCTTGACTATTTTTAATCCTTACAAAAGAATTAGTCAATAGCCTTTTTGTCATATTATCTAAAGAAATACTTTGTTCTTGCTTGATTGATAAAGCTCCGTCATATCCAATAACTGTTTCTTTTGGGAAATCTTTATTTGAGTTCTGCAATAGTACTTCTTTATCACTTAGTTGGTAAACTCTATGGTATTTCTTTGTAGAGCAACTTGATATTGTGATTAACAGTAGGGAAATAATTATCTTTTTCATTCTAATTCAAGGGGATTTTTAGACCAATAGATAGAGATGATAGAAAGGTTTCATTGCCTCTAAATACTAAAAGATTATCTTGACTAATGAAGAATTTAATTCTGTTTCTCAAGACAATGTTATATTCAATGCCTGCATTTAGACCAAATGTAATACCCTTATTTGATGAGCCGATATTACCTCCAAATTTTAGTGTAGAATAGTTGTTCTTTCCTATTGATAGCATAGGTTTCCAATAGCATAAAAGGTTGTACTCACAATCCTTGAAAAAAGAAGAGGATATATCTACATCATATGTCAATAAAGAGATACCCCAATAGTTACGATGAGATATTTCTTTTTCAAGGTTAATTCCTAATCCATAAAGAACGTTACGACTAAAAGGGTTTACATATACACTTGGAGATATGCCAATATGCCAATCTCGATTCCCTGCAAATACATTATTTTGATAGCCAAATAATAGGCTAAAAACTAATAAGAATTTTATGAATTTACTCATAGCATTATATTATTTAGAGATAAATAAATCTGCGTGAAGGATATCGTTGTATTCAACTTCCAAACGAATTAGTCGCCCAGAGATTTGTTTTTCACTAAACTCAATAACAAATACTTTTTCCTCTGGAAAGGTGAATTTTTCAAAAACAAAGACGTTTCGATAGTCTTTTTTGAATTGCTTGCGTTTGATAGCAGACATTATTGGTAATACTTCTATAGACTGAAAGTTTGTCGCTTTTGTGAGTTTCTTATCTTCAATCTTGAAACGAATATCCTCGATATGGTAAGGTATATTAGTTTCATTGAGTAAACTAACGTCTATAAAGAAGTATTTATCCATTGTATAGATATTATTTAAGATGATTTTCATCCTAAATTTTTTATTGGATATATTATAGTATCGATTAGGACTAATAAGCATATTGTAACTATAATCATACAACTGAGATTTAGTCATACTACTCTCTGAATTGAGATAACTTGATACATCGCTATAAGGTATGTTATACTTTGTTACCACCTTGCTTAAATCATCTGTATAAACAAGAAGATATTGAACTAAGAAACGCTCACTTGTGATGGTTATTACACCACTTGAGTTTTTCTTGATTGGCTTTACTCTTACAGCATTCGGTAGAGGCATATCTCCTAAAATATCATTTATTGATATATCAACATATGAAATTTTCTCAGGAGATACAAAGTGAGTAGATACTGCTTCATTGATATATATAACCTTAAGGTTATTTCTATCTTCAACTTTTTGAGCAGTTGCTGTTAGACTTGCTAATATGATAGTAGCAATGATTGTAATTAGTTTATTCATTTCCTTGATATATAAATTAGTTTGTCTTTGAATTGATTAGATATATAATCGTATTATATTTAAGTTTAGCCTTGTTGGTGCTGATGTTTTTAGCGACAGCTTGGGTTGCACTTTGGTATAGCCCCTGTAGAGTCTGAAAAGCAGTATTCTCAATAATGTTCCCACTCCCATTGGACATAGACACAGAACCTGTTGCTCCGATACCTTGATTTGCACTCTCTTTTAGGGCATCTCTAAATGAACTTTGAGGTATATATATACCTTCAATTCCATCATTGTCATATGCCCTTAGTTTAACTTGGGTTAATTGACCTTTAACCATAATTGATTGTACGTTAAGCATTATCCGTTGTTCTTGAAAACCACTAACAATTGCATATATGTAACTTCCTTTTTTGAAAGGTTGTTCCTTCACGGTAACATCTTCTAAGAGTTTGAGACGAATACGGCTTCCATTTTTCACAGTGATTGATTGGTCAATCATTGCTTTTATAAACAGGTTATTATTTGTTGTATTTGCTGTAAGCGTATTAAAAACTCTTGACTGATTTGAATTTGTTGAGAGTTTTTTTACCTCCTCTATATTAGGGTTGTTGATTTCAGAAAAGACTTTTTGCCTTTCTTCAAGTCTAATACGTTCTTCTGCACGGGCTTTTTCTTGCTCTGGTGTCAAAATCTCTTCCCCATTCATTATTTTTTGATATAGTTCAATATCAGATAGGCTACTCCCATCGGATGATTGATTTGTGTCAGAGTTAGAAGAGTTTCTTATATTAGATTGTGCCTCTCTTAGATTATTATTTGCTTCTCTAATAGAGTCATTCTTTCTCTTCAATTCTTGCTCAAGAAATACTCGTTCCTTTTCAATCGAGTCAATCTTAGATATTTCATCATTGGTATAGATAGTACTATCTATACGTTCTAATTCTATATCTTCAGTAATTTTACCAATGGCCGTGAAATCTGTTTGGTTCATAGATAAATCATTCTTTATCTCCTCAAGTTTGTTGGATAGACTTGACTTCTGTTCCTTATTGATTGGAATATCAATAATTTCTTTCTTTTCTTTTTGGGAACTATCATCAGTTGTTTCAAAGGTGTTGATTGTATCAAAAAGAAGATACACGAGAAGACAGGTAGGTATAAGTATTATTATAGGGAAAATAAACTTATTATCCTTGAAATTGATTTTCTTTAAATCTGAAAATTTCATCGTTATTGATTATTTTGCTGATTAGGAATAAATGAAAAGTCCTTAATATCTATAGAGTCTTTTTTGTTGCTGATATTTACTTCTGTTTTAACTACTTTTTCCGAAGGTATAACTACTCTTATTATGACCTCATTCAAGATGAAAATGCAGATAAAACCTGTTAATAATATGATGAAGAACCTTATTGGATTATTTCTCCCAACCACATTTATTCTTGTAATATATTGAGCAAGAGTTTGATTTTTGCCAAGCCGTTCCCCAAATTCTTTTATTTGGGATAATTGCTTATCTGATAGTTCTCGTTTTTTGAACATATTAGTAATTCTTTTTAGTCTCAATGTCTTTATTTGAGATAGTTTTATAATTTGATATAATATATCCATAGGGGTTATTTATAGACCTTGGATTAGGCATAACTTTCCCTTCTGTTACCAAACTTCTTTTGGTTGTAGAGTTAATTTTATGTATCCATTGGGTTCCATAGTAAGTAAATTTCTGAGCATCTTCAGAAAACGTTATGCTATCGCATCTAATAGAAAGATTTGACGATGTCGTTACAACATTTCTATAAAATCCTCTATCTTCTAAAGCATTCTTTTGACGAATACCAGACTCATCAATGAAGTACATAGAAGCACTTAGATTACTATTTATATACTCATCATCTGGAGCAAGAGTGAAGAATAAACTATGGAAGTTTTTCACAAGGTTCTTCTTCTCAATAATGGAAGCCTCATCTTTATCCAATAGTTCTGCAAGATGTGTCCCACCTCCTGCAACAATATATACTTTCTCTAAATTTGAGGTTGCGATTGATATAGACCAAAAGAAGATTACTACTCCGAAAATAAAGGAACTAACAATGCTTATCGTAGATATAAGTAGGCTTAACTTAATCTTTTTCTCAATGTTTTCTATAATCATAATTATAAGTTATTATATGGAACCTGCTACCACTTTACCACCTCCTGTTGCCACAGTTTTTACCCCTCCAACAACACCTCCAATAAAATGTGATGCTCCCATTGAGGAGTTAGTGGGTATAATCCAAGATACAATTTCAGGTGTCATTCTTATGGTTATGGCTCCGATGAGGTAGGCAACTATTGTGTGCAGATAACCTCCTGTCCAAAAATTAAATCCAAGCCCTCCTAAATTTAATAGAGAAGGCTCTGAAAGTTGTTTAGTGTCAAGAATTATACCATACTGCATTATAATTAGAGCGGAAGACATTATTAAGTAGGCAACAAATCCATACATCGATAATCCTAAGTATCGACTAAGCCAGTTAGACCAAGCATCTTTCCACATTGGCAAGACGGACAAGCCAAAAGTTATAGGACCAGAAACGATGAGTATGCCAAGCCCAACTTCTTTTATAAAGAAGGTTGCATATACAGCTAACTTCCAAATTAAATTACCAATAAACCCAAAAATCTCTTCCAATGTATGCATAAATAGGGTGTCTTTAACTGCTGTTATTGTCGCATATGTATCTTTTGCAAAACGATACATCTCTTTGGCAGTTGCAGCGGCATTATCAAGGAAACCGTCAGAATTTTCCTTTTCTGCTAACGCTGCTTTTGCTCGAGCTTCGGACATAGCCTCCCAACGTTCACCAATCTTATCCCATCGTTTACTCTGAAGATTATTAACCTTAACTAATTGTTGCTCATATATCATCATAGACCATTGTTCTAATTTTTTAAAAGGATAATCAAACATCATAGTAAATGGTAGCCAAAAACTGAGAACTAATGCAATAGCAATAGGTCTGAGTATTGGAAGAATATCAAAGTCTTTTTTTAGACTAATGATTTGATAAGCTTCGCCTGCTACAACAAAGAGGCATAAAAGCCCTCCTATAACTTTCCCTAACGTTATTAAGTTAGATGCATAACGAAAGAAAAAACTATGAATTTCATTTATTAAGCCAAGTAGATATGGGTCAATTATTGTTTCCATTTTTATTTGCTAAATTGATTAGTAATATCTGTTACAATTTCATAAGGCATTGTATTAGGAGCTTTATCTATTTTCTTAATCTTTGAGAGTTCTTTACTTGAATACATTCTTCTATTTAGCCCCCGTAATTTAAGTCTAAGTTGTTCCAGTTCTTGGCAACTATTATTATATACCTCAGTTCGACTTGTATTGCGAACATACTCTCCTTTTATAAACTTGTTTTTTCTACTTATGTGTTTGATTGTTAATTCAAACTCATAAGCATCTCCTCCAAGTTCTTGATAAGTCTTAATTTCTTCATTGCAGAGTCGTACTAGTTTATTAAACTTAGCATCAAAAGAACTATCCATAATGTCAAGTTTTCTGTCAGCAATATCTATTAAGGTTCTATTTTGAACCTTAACCATTTCCTCTTTTTTATCCCTGTATTCTTTTAATGCCATTTCAGTTGTTGAAAGCATTATACCTCGAGGGATTTTATTAGGTTTGTAATCATTGATATAGTTGTCATAAGGACCTACTCGGGTTCCTGCAACACCTTGGTCGTGAAATCCGACACCATACTTTGTTGTCCATAGCCATAGGTTCCACCACTCACCTTTCTCTTTCCACTTGGAATAGTACCAATACTTTGGACGAAATTCCCAAGGACCAACTTCAGAAGCCCTAATTTGATAAAACTTAGCATCATCTTTAACAGGCTCTGGAATTTGTGCCAACAGTCCTTGTATAGATGTAATTGTTATGATAACATAAAGTATATATCGCTTCATTTTTTGAACGTCTTTATAATTGAGTTTACAATCTCTTGTCGGTCTATCTTTTCCCTTTGACCTCCTCCCCAGAAACGAAGATTTATATATTCTTCAATTTCATAGTTGAAAATTCTTAGATGACTGATTATTTGATAAAGAACCTCTTTTATGCTTGAAGTTATCTTAGTTAGTTCTTTGGCATTTGCTCTAAGAAGAGGTATCTTTTGAGATAAAGTTATTCCCTGCTTAATATCTATTTTTATGTCAGATAAAGAGTCGGTAAATATTTTGATAATTCTCCAATCTATTCCACTTTTGTGTATTCTTTTTATATTATTCTTAAAAAGGATTAATTCTTTTCGTGTGTCATTCAAAATTTCAATAATTTCAACAGAATTAACTCCTAAGTCAATCCACTGCTCAATACTACCATATTGGCTCGTAATTTTCTTATGAAAATCTTGAAATTTTTGCGTCGTTGCTTTAACATCACTTTCAAGTTTCTTATGGAGAAATTGAATGCAATTACGTTCATTTAGCCTGTTATAGCTCTTCTTATGTTTGTCAACAAATAGTTCTAAATTACCCCAATCATCAGGAGGGTCTCTTTGTGCATATAAAATGCTAAAATCACAACATAATAGAAGTATCGTTATAAGAAGGTATAGTTTAGTGTACTTCATAATTATCTATTTATGAGATTTTTAATATCATAATATGTTGTTTCTGCCATATATTTAGTTAACTGGCTTTTCTGATAAGTGTCGTAAACCTTTGGACTTAATGATTTAATGATACTTGTCATATCATTATTTGATAAAATTATATATGTAATTTTATTTAGTCTATTGATTAGTTGATCTACTTCTATTATAAAGTTGTCTAAAATCCATAATCTTTGTTCTGGAGACATCATTTGCTTTGGGTTAGATAGAAGTTGGATAGTGTTGCTAAATCCCTGGGTAAAGATAATTTCAGCATCCATTATAAGTGTTTTATAAGAGCCAATAACTCCTTTGGGGTATTTGACAATGTAATGTGTTGCATCTGATATCGCACTATAAAGACGAGTAATCTTATGATAAAGTAGTTTTAATTGTTCTGACTCCTTTTGAAAGTCGGATACACTTTGGTTACTATCTTCAATCTTTTTTAGATGAAGGTGTAGCCCTTCAATAATGGCTAAATTGTGAACTTCTGTTCCTTTTATCTTGTCAAATCTATTTTTGATACTAGCCTCAAGACCTATTGCAGCAGTTGTATTTTTACCAACCTGTTCTATACATCTTGCATCAACAACCATTTTTTGAGCGTGCATACTGCATACTGAGATAAATATGAAGAGGGTAATTTTTAAGAGTTTCATTGCAATACTATTTTTGAAAAATCTATTGCACGTTTAATCCCAGAAGCCTTCCAATCATTGCAGAAATGTTCAATGGCAAGACTTATATCTTGGTATTTATCTTGATATTTGTTAAGAGCCTCTTTTTCAACTTTTTCAGTCGTGTAAGCCATATAACTCTGGGGAGACTCTTCAACTCCAAAAACTTCTCCGTATGAACCTCTTTTGATATATACTTCCGAGAAAAAACCTCGATTGTTTTTATTATCTAAATTATTTATTGTCCAGATTTTTGAACATTCTGTATCTGGTAATCCTAATAATTGTTTAATATCATCAAATCTGTCCTTTAACTTTGTTTGGTCTAATAAGATGGTTATTTCTGAATTATTCAGAATTGCAGATTTGACAACTTCGGAACTAATAATATCCTCAACTTCTTGTGTAACAACGCCTACTATACCCCAAAATTTGCGTACAGTTTTATATAGATATAAGATATAACCAGCCATTAAGTCCGAAGCAAGGGCTTTCCAAGCCTCTTCAATAATTAGAGCTTTACGGTTCTTTTTTAGACGCATTTTTTGAAGAAAGACATCCATTATGATAAGTGTAACAATAGGGAAAAGAACAGGGTCATCTTTAATTGCATCAATCTCAAAAACAATAAACTTTTCATTGAATAGACTCGTATCCATATTTTGATTAAGAGTCTTCTCTAATGTACCTCCTTTATAAAATCGAGATAATATGAACTTAAAGTCTGGAAAATCTAATTTTACCCCATTGGTATTCATTATAAAGGGGATATACTTTATTGCAAACTCATAAAAAGAATTGAAGTTTAACTCGCTAACAATCATATCTCTAAGAACTTCTTCTTCGTAGGAGATTTCTTCTTTAATAATGAGTAGTATTTCAGAATTTACATCTAATTTATATTTATCTGTAAGTTCATCAAGCTTAATCTTTGCAACATCTTTCTCCCCTCCAACACCAAATTCAGATAGAGCTTTAACAGCATCTAATCGTCTTCGTTGTCTATTTGTAATGTTAGTATCAATGTCTTTTTTTTGTTGGCTACGGATTTCAATCATAAGCATCTGCATACGAGTGTCCTTTTCCCTTTCGTTATATTGAGTGAAGGGGGTAAAGTAATGCTTATAGTAGGTTTCAATGGTCTTGTGAATAATTTCATCTTCTACCTTAGATACTATACCATTACCTTGCTTCCATATTACAAAAATGAGAGATTTTAAGAAGTTAATTTTCTCAATGTTATACTCTTCCTGTGTTATTAGGAAGGGGTTCATAGATATAGGATTGTCTTCAGAATAAGTGATATACTTACCGCCTAAAAAACGACAAAGACCTTGATAACTATGTCCTGTATCAACCATTACTATATCAGTATCTTGTTCATAGAGTTGTCTAACAACACTATTCATATGAAAAGATTTTCCAGAACCGCTTGGTCCAAGACAAAAGAAATTACTATTAGTTGTTAATCTATTTTTCCCTTCTTTTCCTGTTATATCAATAGCCTTAGGTATTCCTTCTCGATTAGTATAATAGATTTTTAGAGGAGTATCTTCATCAAGATTTAACCGCTCCTTATACATTAGGCAACCAGCTATGTTGTGAAGTGTTAAAAACCTATCATAATGTTGTGTTTGGTAAGAACAACCAGGTAAACTTGCTAAGAATAACTCCATTTGGTTATAATTAGATTTAGATGTCCTATATCCTCGACGAAAGAGTTGTCCTTCTATGTAGTTTATTGCGGGTTCTATATTCTTCCCTGCGGTTATTAAACTATAATGTATATATACTAAAAGTTTGTTGTCTCTTTCTATTTCTGTTTGTACTTGAGCTATATCTTGAGCTGATAATTGATTAGAGGCAGATGGAAGAGAGCTATGTCGATTAAACTTTTTTAATAACTTAGAATTCTCAAGCTTCTGATTAGGTATAAAGATACTCTGATTGTATATCAATGTTTCTACCGGGCTGTCTGGTAGAAATGATAGTAAGTCTGTTATATATGGAGAGCCATTGATGAATTCAGTGTGATAAGGAGATATTTGACTCGGCATATCAATTTCATCAATATTGATTAAAGAAATTACCTTAACGTCTCTTTGGTCAAATCTTAGATTAGACTCATTGCTACATATATTAGATAGACTGAAAGATTTATCTTTGAAATTAAGAGCAAAATATCTATTTGCAAATAAGTTTAATTCTTCTTTATTTAAGATGTTAGGATTAAATCCATCAATAAGTAAAAGGTCTAAGACCTTATCAATCTTAGTCCAGAAATCCTTCCATAGTTCTTGCTTGTATTGTAAGAACCCAGAGGATTTTTCCTGTGTGATGGTGATGTAACTAATATGGTACGAGTATTCTCGTCCATTAAAATACTCAAAATACTTTTTTGATAAGTATCCGTGAGTTTCTTGTGGTGCTTCGTATGCTTTTTTTACGAAAATATCTTGTTTTTGTATTGCATACTTTTGACCAAGTACTTTGATTAGATTAGTTATAGTATCATTGTATTTGTATATTAAAGACTCATCGGCAGAATGTCGATAGAAAGGATTTGTTATTGAAAATACAACAGAATACTCCCCTCTGGAATTATACAAAATGCCTTTATTCTCAAACTCTTCAACAGCAATGTACGGAGGAGTTAATTTAGTCCTTTTCATACTACTTCATATTTACGATATTGGTAACTATATATATCCCCTTATCGATGTTCTTCTTATATAATCCTTTGGAGGAGTTCTTTGAAATATAAAAGGCTGTAAATCCGATAATACTAAATCCAAGTAATAATCCTATAAAAATACTGGATACAATAGAGGCGACAACTAATGTAATAAGAGCAATAGTTGCCCCTCCAATGCCAATGGAGATATAACGACCTTTCAAGCCAAAAAGCTCCAAAGGTCGTTGTAACCCTTTGTATGAGTTATATATCTCATTCATAAATCTATGCAAAGAATGATGGTAGTGCTGTTGCTAATACCACAAATAGGATACACCCACCAACAACTTTGAGGAGTGTTGGTTTAATGTCTTGGTCATCATTTTGCATCTTTGTGTAGATTGTAAATGCTCCAAATAAAGCAATAATGGCAGCAACAGCAAATAAGGCATTTCGAACAGGCCCTTGATAGCGTTTGATAGTAGATGATATTTGTGATAACGCACCTAATCCTGGGTCTGCTTGAGCAAACAGATGCCCTTTGTAAAGTAGAGCTAAAACAAACATTGAAGTGCGACTAATAGTCTTTTTTGATAAAATTCTCATTGGTTCTTATATTTAATTAGTAAAAAAATTAGTTCCTTGCTAAAGCGAAAACATTCTTCCCATCTGATACTTTTGCTTCAAAGAGCGTTATGGTCTCATACTCTTGTTTAGAGGTATCATAATTATTTGATGTTTCGTGTGTGTAGATTTTTTTCTGAGCTTTCTTAATAGCATTCCCAACTGGACTTGATGAGTCTTCTTTTGTCTCATTAAAGAAATCTTCAGTTATCTTAATTGCCTTTATCTCATAGGATATTGAAATGTTCTGGTTCTCTTTGATTGAGAAATTGTTTTTAGGCTTTATCTCTTGGTATATTAGATGAGAGTAGTACACCAAGAAGATAATGAATATAGCGATAAATGTAATTAACATAACGTTTATTTATTTGTTAGGTCCTCAATGGTCATATCAATTATTCCTTTATATTTTGGGCTATTGAGAGCTTTACTTAATATCTGATTAACTATTTTAGAGCGAGATATTGTTGAATATCTTTCATCTAATCTTAGAATATCTAATAAAGTCTTATTTTTATTTGATATAATAACACGACAGTACGAGTTCTCGTCAATTTTATCATTGATATTCTCTAATTCGTTGGGAATATCTTCTTTGTTGTTTTGAGAAGACACTGTTGGTGTTGCAGGCTGTTTTAAAGCTGTTAAGTTTATTCCTTTGGGCATAGGTTTTGCATTATAAAGTCAAAACATTCTGATACAAACTTACTTTGTTCCCTATTGTTCGATATGCTTGTAATACGAACTAATGCTTCTCTATCTGGAATTATAGGAGTGAGGAGTCCTTTTTCATTCAATATACTATCTACTCCAACTCGACTATACTTTTCTTCTTTTGTACCAGTCCTACCATCTATTTGGTTAGGAAGGAAGAAAACTTGGGGAGGAACATCAAGTTTCAGTTGAGACAAGTTTTCAAGACAAAGGATAAAAGCACCAGTACTTTCAATTATTAGAGGGTCGTAGTGGAAAGGGGTTATGATGACATC
>PDWI01009107.1_pt1 | contig 11481 bp, 8 predicted proteins | sample 1430891 | NCBI WGS metagenome assembly PDWI01 (sample SAMN01162508, study PRJNA174530) | Oral metagenome, whole genome shotgun sequencing project. | biome: Marine environment; feature: Marine mammal; material: Swab sample of the gingival sulcus; isolation source: swab sample of gingival sulcus... | reverse complement strand
TTCGTAAGTATAAAAACGAACAAACTGCCATCTTCCTATCGATTTGGATATTGATGCCATTAAGTTGTTGTAAAAGAAATCGGCTGTAAGTTGATATTTAATGGGTGTAATAGGCTTTCTTACAACCACTTTTAAAGTTGCCAGATAAAGTGCTTCTTCTATTCTATCTTTTACTTCACGGTAGTTAGGCTGATATTTATCTGCTTTTATAAAATTGAAATATGCTTTACGAGCACTTTGAATGGTATTTTGACTTAGTTGTTCTTCTCCAAGTTGATACGCTTCTTCGGCAGCAAGTGGAAGCACTTCTCTTAATTCCTTGCTATAATAAGTAGGGTTGGGTATTAATTCCAATGCTTTGGGCGAAGAATAAATCGCATCGGCTAAATTATTTAAAAGTAAATATTCGTCAGCCATAATTGCATATTTATTGGTATAATTGGCATCTAGTGCATTTTGAATTTTATGCAATCCTTTTGTTTTTGCCAAAGGATAGGATTGAACGATAACTTCTTGTGCTTTTTTGTTATTCGGTTTTTTTTGAAGAGTTTTTACTGCCAATATTGTTGCTTTGTAATAGTCACCGTGTCTTAGTGCTTTTTTACTTGACATACACCCTGTTAGAAAAAGTACGACTAATATAACAGTGAATTTTAAAGTAAGATTTTTCATATCAATATTCATTAAAAATTATAAAAACTGCAAGATAATATTTTTTGTGTAATTTACGAAATCAAAGTTGTTATAATTATAAATTTTAAGTTCTAAAAAAATAACCTTATTTTTGTCATTGAGTATTTATATTTATCATAAAAACACAAAACTATGTTTGAAAAAATTAAAGGATTAATTAATGCCCCATTTACTCCATTTTATGCAGATGGTAGTGTCAATTATGAGCCGATAGAGGCTTATGCTAAAATGTTAGTTAAAAATGGTATTAAAGGAGTTTTTATCAATGGCTCTTCAGGAGAGGGCTATCTCTTGAATGTAGAGGAGAGAATGAAGTTAGCAGAAAAATGGATGGAAGTATCTCCCAAAGATTTCAAAGTGATTGTTCACGTGGGAAGTACTGTTGTTAGTGATAGTGTTCTGTTGGCACAACACGCTGAGAAAATTGGTGCTTTCGGTATTGGTGCAATGGCATCACCTTTTCCAAAGGTCGGTAGAGTAGAGGAATTGGCTCAGTATTGTGAGAAAATTGCTGCAGGTGCACCAACCTTACCTTTTTATTTCTATCATATTCCTGCCTTGAATGGCGTTTTCTTACCAATGTTACCACTCCTTAAAACAGTTGATGGTCGTATTCCTAACTTTGCTGGAATAAAATACACTTTTGAAAGTCTTTACGAATATAATCAGTGTATGCATTATAAAAATGGAAAATTTGATATGTTGCACGGACAAGATGAAACGATACTTTCGTCTCTAATTATGGGAGGTGCAAAAGGTGGTATTGGTGGAACAACTAATTATAATGGTCGTGAATTAGTTGGAATTATTGATGCTTTTCAAAAAGGAGATATTGAAACAGCCCGTGAAAAACAAAATTTTTCGCAAGATGTCATTAATGTTATTGCAAAATATAGAGGAAATATAGTTGCAGGAAAATATATTATGAAATTGATAGGATTAGATTTGGGAGCCAATCGTACACCATTTCAAAATCTTAATGATGAAGAAAAAGAAAACATCAGAAAAGAGTTAGAAGCAATTAACTTCTTTGAAAGATGTAATCAGTTGTAATTTAAGATATAAATTGTTAAAGCAATATAAAAATATCTTGTCTTAAATATTTTATAAGATTTTTTTAGAATAAAATATATTGATAAAAAAAAGTGTCCAAGATTTGGACACTTTTTTATTTATTTGTTGTTGTAATTATTTTTTTACAATTTGGAATTCAACACGACGATTTTTTTCACGTCCGCTTCTTGTTGAATTTGATGCAACAGGGTTTGCTTCACCATATCCTTTTACAGAAATAACGTCTGCAGAAAGACCTTTTGAAACTAAATAATCTTTAACTGTTTTTACACGAGCATCAGAAAGTTTCAAATTGTATTTTTTAGAACCAATATTATCTGTATAACCGTTTACTTGTAATGCTCCCCAAGTTGGGATACTTTTTAAGATAGAAACGATTTTATCAAGAACTGGATATGAATCATCTGTTAATTTAGCAGAATCAAAATTAAATTCAATGTTTTGGAAAGAAGCATTGATAACAGCACCTTCTGCTTGTTCTTTAAGTTTTCTTAAGTCGTTTTCTAGTTTTGTTAAACGATTTTGAATGTTTTGATTTTGTCTATCAAGATTATCAAGACGGTTTACTAATTTAGAATCATCATATTTATTTTCAACTTGTTCAATAACTGGTTCGGGTGTAGGATAGAATTCTTCCATAGTTACATTACGAAGATTGTTGTCTCCACCAAAGTTGTAACGTACAGTTGCTGATACAGCCACACCATCGTTAAAGCGGTTACCTGTAGTTAAACCACCAAGAGTTTCTTTTACGTAAAGACGGTCAGCAACTTCAAGTCCTACTGCCCAAGAGTTATTCAAACTATATTCTGGGTTAAAAGAAATCATAGCCAAAGGACTTACTCCATCTTCATCTCCACCTTTTACATCGTTGTGGTAGAAACCAAGACCAGCACCAACTTTAGAATATACGTTCCATTTACTAGACTCACGACGTGGGAATAGAAGGTTAGAAAGATTTACAGAACCATAAACAACAGGGTCAAAAGTTCCGCCATTGTTAAATGCATTGTAAGATAAATCTAATCCTAATCCGAAAAGAGGATTAACAGTTCTTTCTACAGCAACTCCTGCAGTCCAAGCCATGTTTTTGGAATAACTTCCACCTGTAGGACTAGTACGATAATAATCAAAACCCACCTTTGGGCTAACTGACCATGTAGAATAGTCTTTTTGAGCAAATGTGAAGGTTAAAGTACTTGCTATTAACACAACACTTAAAAGTAATTTTTTCATTTTTTTGTTATTTATTTTAAAAGTAGTTAAAAAATCCAATTTTTATTATTTGAACTGCAAAGATATGACTTTTTTTTAAAAAAAAAATTTTTTTCCGTTTTTTTTTAACAAAAAAAGACTTTTATATAAAAAATGGTATATATTTATAATATCTTTGTGGTTATTAAAATAAAATTCAGAGAGTTATATTTATATATGTTTTTTAACAAAAAAAGAATTAGTTTATTGGTTTTGTTATTATTAAATATTTGGGTTAGTTTATCTTCTCAAATAACAACTGATACTATAAAGCAATTAGATGAAGTTACTGTAATAAATGATTCTCGTAAAAAAGAGATACGCTCAATTATACCACTTCAAACATTAAATAATAAAGAACTTTCAAAAATTAATGCACTACAAATCTCAGATGCAATAAAATTCTTTTCAGGAGTAACAATTAAAGATTATGGAGGAGTAGGAGGGTTAAAAACACTTTCTGTTCGAAGTTTGGGAGCAAATCATACAGTAGTTAGTTATGATGGAATTGCAATTTCGGACATAGAGACAGGACAAATTGATTTAGGAAAATTCTCTACAAATAATATAGGTTTAGTTTCATTAAGTAATGGACAATATGACAATCTTTTGCAATCTGCACGTCTTTTTGCCTCGGGGACTGTTTTAAATATACAAACTTCTCGTCCTTTTTTTTTAAGAAAAGAGAGAATAAAAGGTTTTGGAGCATTGAAAATAGGCTCTTGGAAATTGATAAATCCAATTATTTCTTTACAAAGTAAAATAACCAATAAACTTTCATTGTCTATGGTGGGAGAGTATCTCACAACAGATGGTGAATATCCTTATATCTTAAATTATGGATTTGAAGGAAAAGATAGTACTTCCAATGAAGTGAGAAAAAATAGTGATGTTGAAAAGATAAGGTTAGAAACAACGCTTTTTGCTTATTTATCCTCTAGAGAAGACTTGCGAATAAAGTTGTATTATTACAATTCACAAAGAGGATTACCTGGAGCAACTATATTTTATAATACTCAAAACTTCTCTTCTCAAAGAATCAAGGAAAATACTTTTTTTACGCAAGGTTCTTACAGGAAAGATTTTTCAGAGCGTTGGTCGGCTCTTCTAAACATGAAATATCATCGGGGATATTTGAAATATGTAGATTCAGACTTCTTAAACGCAAAAGGAAAAATAGAAAATAAATATATTCAACAAGAATACTATTTTTCAGGTGCTACTCGTTGTTTCATGTCTGATAATCTCTCTTTCTCTTTTTCAAATGATATTTCTTGGTCAAAGTTAGATGCTAATCTACCTCAGTTTGTTTATCCTACTCGATTTACTAATTTATCTGTATTGGCAACCAAATTTAGAACGAAACAAGTAAGAGCAACGGCTAATCTTTTATCGACAATTGTTCAAGAGAGTGTAAAGAAAGGGAAAAGTGGTAAGAATTACCAAAAGTTATCGCCTTATGTAAGTTTTTCTGTATTACCATTCTCAGATATTGATTTAAGGATTCGTGCTTTTTATAAAAATAGTTTTAGAATGCCAACATTTAATGATTTATATTATTCAAGAATAGGAAATAGAAATTTAGTTCCTGAAAAGATTAATCAATTTAACGTGGGAGTTACTTTTCAAACTTCAATAAATAAAACAATTTCTCATGTTTCGCTGACCTCGGATATATATCATAATGATATAAAAGATAAGATAGTGGCTTATCCAACAAAAAATATCTTTATTTGGACGATGTTGAATTATGGAAGAGTATCAATAGATGGACTTGATTTGACTTTTAAAGGAATTATTGAGCCTTTCCCAAAATATATTGTTACCCTAAACAGCAGTTATACCTATCAACGTGCTTTGAATGTTACGGACAAATCTAGTAGAGAATATAGACATCAAATACCTTATACACCAAGAGTTTCAGGAGCAAATAGAGTTTCTATTGAAACTCCCTATCTAAATTTATCTTATTCTATGTTGTGGTCAGGTAAAAGATATGCCTTACAACAGAATTATAGAGAAAATCGTCTTGCAGGATATTCAGAACATATTTTTATGATATTTAAAAATTATAAAATAGGAAGAAATATGATAAAAATAAATCTTCAACTTTTAAATGCTTTTAATCAAAATTATTCTGTTGTGCGTTATTTTCCTATGTCTGGTCGTTCTTGGAGGGCTACAATAAGTTATCAGTTTTAATAAAAAGAGATGAAAACAATCAAATATCAAATTTTTCTAATTTTCGTAGTAATTAGTTGCTTCTTAATTTCGTGTGATGATATGCACGATATGGAGAAACAGCAGATTTATCCAAAAGATGTTACTACGACAGAAATGTATATTTTGAGTGAAGGAGGGTTTAACTATAATAATAGTACACTTGCTAAATATAACTTTAATAAAACAGCAGAATCTAAACTTCAAAGAACTTTTTTCCAAACAATTAATAAACGTGGGCTAGGGGATACTGCCAACGATATGCAACGATATGGAAGTAAAATTTATATTGTTGTAAATGTATCAAGTCAGGTAGAAGTAATTGATTCTAAAACGGGTAAATCTCTGAAAAGAATACCATTTTTTAATGAAATGGGTAAGCCACGTCAACCACGCTATATTGATTTTTTCAAAGGAAAAGCATATGTCTGTTCTTTCGATGGAACAGTATCCAAAATTGATACAACAGAATTAAACGTGGAGAAAACAATAAATGTAGGGCAAAATCCAGATGGAATTTGTATTACGAATGGTAAGATTTATGTTACTAATTCTGGAGGATTAAATAGTCCTAATTATGGAAACTCTGTCTCTGTTATTGCTCTTAATTCTTTTGAAGAAATAAAAAGAATAGAAGTTGGAGTAAATCCTTATAAAATTCATGCAGACAGTCAGGGAGATGTTTATGTTGTTACTCGTGGTAATTATACCGATATTAATTCTGCTTTTCATAAGATAGATAGCGAAATAGATGAACTTGTTTGTACATTTAACAATATTGAGCCTTATAATTTTGAAATATTCGAAGATAAAGCCTATCTATATGGACATAATTTCAAGACAGAAGAGAATTGGATAAAGGTGTTTGATTGTATTAAAGAGAGAGTTGTTAACGATGATTTTATAAAAGATAAAAAAGAAAAGATAAAAACTCTTTATGCTATTAGTATCAATCCTATAAATCGTGATGTTTATATTTTAGATGCACAAGATTATTTAAATTTTGGAGATGTACTTTGTTTTGATAAAATGGGAAATTTCAAGTTTAGAATAAATGAAGTGGGTATCAATCCTAACCATATTATTTTTATTCCTAATTAATCATTTGAAAAGTTTTTCGTCTGTGGTAAAGTTTATTTTTAGTGAAAATCATTTTTTTCAAAAAACTTTCTTATCTTTACCAACGTTTATTATTGAGAATAATAATTATTAAAATAGAAATAAGATGAAACAATTTTTTAAATTTACATTTGCCACAGTAGTGGGCATTATAATAACTACCTTAATTGGAATTTTTCTTTTTTTCGGAATGGTTGGTGCTATTGCTGGTTCTTCTGATAAGCCAACAGAACTTAGGGAAAATTCAATTTATAAATTAGAATTAAATGGTCAAATCGTAGAACGTTCAAAAGATGACCCTTTTCAAGATGCGTTAAATGATGCTTTTGGAGAGAAAACTTCAATATTAGGACTTGATGATATATTAGCAAATATTAAAAAAGCGAAGAATAACGATAATATTTTAGGTGTCTATCTTAAAGTTGGAGCAACAAGTGCAGGATATGCTACAGTAAAAGAGATACGTGACGCTTTATCAGATTTTAAAGAATCAGGAAAATTTATTGTGGCTTATTCTGATGGTTACACACAAAAGATGTATTATTTAGCAACCGTTGCTGATAAAATCTATTTGAACCCAGAAGGAGTTTTGGATTTTAGAGGAATGGCATATAATACAAGATTTATAAAAAATACGTTGAGTAAAGTGGGAGTTGAAATGCAAGTCGTGAAAGTTGGTACATTTAAGTCGGCTGTTGAGCCTTATATCAGAACCAATATGAGTGAGGCAAATAAAAAACAAGTCAGAACTTTTATTGGTGGAATTTGGAAACAAACATTGTCTGCTATTTCAAAAGATAGAAAAATATCAACTCACAAACTCAATGCTTATGCCAATGAGATGATGACTTTACAGCCTGCCAAAAAATACGTTGCTTATCATATGATTGACTCTTTAACTTACCTTACAGGAATGGAGAGTGTTTTGACAAAATTAAGTGAAGTAGAAAAGAGTGATGATTATCATTTGGTAAGTCATAAAGCAATGACAAAAGTATCAACTGACAAGAAGTATCAAAAAGACAAAATAGCCGTTCTTTATGCTGTCGGTGGTATTGATATGTCAGGAACAGCATCTGACGAGGCTATTAATTCTGAAAAATTAGTGAAGTCTATTCTTAAACTTAAAGATAATAAAAAAGTAAAAGCAGTTGTATTAAGAGTAAATTCTCCGGGGGGTAGTGCTTTTGGTTCTGAACAGATATGGAATGCTCTAACATTGTTAAAAAAGGAAAAACCACTTATTGTTTCAATGGGAAATTATGCTGCTTCGGGTGGTTATTATATTTCTGCTCCTGCTGATATTATTTTGGCAGAGCCTAATACACTTACAGGTTCAATCGGTATTTTTGGAACATTTCCTAATATAGAAGGCTTAAATAAGAAAATAGGTTTGACATACGATGGTGTAAAAACCAACAAATTCAGTGAAGGATTTACTCCTAATAGACCATTTACACGTGAAGAACGTGGTTTATTGCAAGGGTATGTAAACAGAGGATATGAACTTTTTGTAAAACGTTGTGCTGACGGACGTGGTAAAACCATTAACGAAATCAAAGCAATAGCAGAAGGTCGTGTGTGGACAGGTGAAGATGCTTTAAGGCTTGGTTTAGTAGATATGTTGGGTGGTTTAGATGAGGCTATCAAAATTGCAGCAGAAAAAGCAAAAGTTGATAATTATATGGTAAAAAGTTTCCCTAAAAAAGAGGACTTCATGACAAAACTGTTGAAAGATTTTGAAACAACAGCCGAAACAAAATTCTTAAAATCTAAATTAGGAGATGAGAATTACAGAGTGTTACAACAAATACAAAATGCAACAAAATTCAACGGTATATACACTCTAATGCCTTATGATTTTTCTAATTTATAGGTTAAAACTTAATTTAGAACTCATCTAGCCATTTTTTATTTCTTAAAAAATGGCTAAAATTTCTGTATATTACGTTACATTTTTTGATTTTAGTCCACTAAATTCTGCAAAAAGTATCTTATCTACAAAAATTTTAACTCATTTTCAGTATAACAATAAAAGTCTAGATGAGTTCTAAGAGAAAAATAGGTTATTTTATCTATTCTGTTTCCATATTTGCCAAGAATTAAAAGAATTTTGCCAAATAATATATGCACTTGGAACTAAACAAGAAATTGGATTTAGGTAGGTTTGTGCAAACCAAATAGCAAGAATGGTGTTTTTTTGTCCAAATGATTGACCAAAAGCAATAACAGAATGGTATTTTTTACCTATTTTTCTTCCTAAAAAGAATTGTAGCCAACAGACAAACAATGCTCCAAAAAACATTAAAACTTCTAGAAGATAGTTTTCTTGTTTTTGTAAAAAAATAAAATAAAGTGTTTTGGAAGTAACAATTGCCAAAGCGATAAGCCAAAGCAAGAAAGAAATTATGTTGATGTTGTTTGTTTTTAGAAAATCTTTTTTTGCAATTTTAGAAATCAGAAAAGCCATTAAAAATGGAACAATAAGTAAAAAACTTGTCTGTTTAGAAATTTCTATAAAAGATTGATAATAATTTATACTTTGGCTTTTTTGTACAATAGTTAGCATAATTGGAGCGATAATAAATAGAACCATGTTGCTCAGTATGGTATAAGATAGTAATGTCTCTACATTTCCTTTGAGGATTCTGACAATGACGGGTGCAGAAGTGGCAGTGGGAGTGAGAATGCAAATCATCATACCTTGTGCTAAACTAATGTCTATAAATTGTACCAAAATAAAGATAATGATTGATAATGAGATTTGTAGTCCTAAAAGAATGAAGTGCTCTTTTTTGAGTCTTATCTTTTTGAAGTCGATTCTCAAATAAGTTAGAAATAAGATAAAACCAATAAGAAAAGGTGTAATAAAAGCCAATTGGTGTAACTTGTTATAAAAGATAACTCCGATAATCATTGCAAAAGGCATCAGATAAGGTCTTATTGTTCTCATTTTTAGAATTTTGGTATAGAATATTTTTGTAACTCTTTTTCAAGAGAAACCCTTTGATTTTCTGTAACTTTATTTAATAATGTCTTAAATTTAGAGGAATGATTCATCTCTACGGTATGACAAAGTTCGTGTAAAATAACATATTTTTGTAAATGTTGTGGAGTAAGCATTAGATAACAAGATAGATTTATATTTCCTTTGCTACTACAACTTCCCCAACGAGTTTTAGAACGTTGAATTTTAACTTTTTCATATTTGAATCCCCACTTTTGAGCCAATTCTTTTGTCATATTGGGTAAAGTATCTTTGCTTTTTAAGATAAAAAAGTGTTCTACTATTTTCCAAATACCACGCTGTATTTCATTTTCTTCTACGTTGCGATGTTCGGGATATTCTATTTCTAATCTATATTTGTTTAATTGAGAATATAAATTTTCTCGTTTTGATTTTTTGACAAAGACTTCAAGATTAGGAGTAATCAAAGGGTGATTTTCCGTAATTAATGTTCTTTTATTAAAGTTCCATTTCTTCTTTTTTATTTTCTCAACACTATCTTCAATGACTTTTTCTATCTGATTAATAGAGGCTTGATAAGGTACGGTCATTTTGTAACCAGATAAAGTAAGACGTATTCTAAAATATTTTGCTCGTTTATCTTTTGTAATTGTAATAGTACCAAGTTCTTTATTGTGAACAGTAAAAACCATTTTTTTCCATTAAATATCAAGTTTGACTTCTCAATTTTGTATAATTAAAAACTCGCTACTATTCGTATGTATATGTTCTACATTATAACGTTTCAGAGACCATTTTGAAGGTGATTTAGAGACACGTCCCCAACCATCTGTAAGGTAAAATTCTGAATTACAGACATTACATTTTGCTGTTCCATCTGATTTTGGTACTATTCTAATTGTTGATTTTACTTCATGAGGACATGCTAAATCATAAGCATAATATTTTGTTTCATTTTCACCAATTCCTACTATTACTAAAATCCCTCCAAAACCAAGACGGTCTTCTCTTTCATGTCCTATCCTAGGGTAAATAAAACTTAAAGTATCATTTACATTATTTCTGAATGTTGCATATTCTGTTGTTAAATTCAATTTTAAGAAAACAGGTGCATTCGGGATTCGTAATTGATTTTCATCTCTACAAGAAACAATAAGTGTTAGTATTGTCCCTAAAATTAAATATATTTTCTTCATCTTTTTTCTATATAAAACGAAAAAAAAAAATATTAGTATCTACTAGAAATAAAAAAAGAACAACTATTGAGTTTTTTTGAAAAAAAATAGTATTTTCGCAAATAGATATAAAATAAAATAATGAAAAAACTAATATTTCTGTTTATATTCTTTTTTGTGAGTATGTTTATTATCACATCTTGCCAAAAAGATGATTATAATCCCAAGAGAACTCCCTCGGGTACTGTTTCACAGATAGAAGATACTATCCCAAAGATAGAAGAAGATACTGTACCACATTCAGAAGATACAATTCCTAAAATGAATGATTCTATTCCAAGAATAACACTTGTTACTCAAAAAAATGAAATCGTATTGGGTATAAATGCAAGAGCAAAAGACGAAGCAGATGTGTGGATTGATTTGAATGCAAACTGTCAAAGAGATACGAATGAATATATTAAAAGGTTTAGTAATAGCCATGTTGCCACTTACACCAAAACTACTCCAACTGTTACTATTTACGGAAAAGTGATTTTTTTTAACTGTTCAGAAAATGAATTAACAGATTTAGACATTAGCAAAACGACAGAATTATGGTGGCTTTTGTGTGCCAAAAATGAATTAACAGATTTGCCTCTTAATCAAAATAAGAACTTACGCCGATTGAGTTGTGCTGATAATCAATTTACAGATTTGCAAGTTAGTCAATATGAAAAATTAATGGAGTTGGATTGTTCTAAAAATCAATTAAAAAATATTGATATTACGAAAAACACCAATTTACGTTGGTTAAACTGCTCGGATAATCAGTTTACGAAATTGGATATTACTAAAAATACGCTTTTGGAAAATTTGTTCTGTCGTAACAACCAATTAACCGATTTAGACGTTACAATATACAGAGTTTTACTTCGTTTGTGGGCTGATAATAATCTCTTAACGCATTTAGATGTAAGTAAGAATGAATATTTACGA
>PDWI01009106.1_pt1 | contig 11482 bp, 6 predicted proteins | sample 1430891 | NCBI WGS metagenome assembly PDWI01 (sample SAMN01162508, study PRJNA174530) | Oral metagenome, whole genome shotgun sequencing project. | biome: Marine environment; feature: Marine mammal; material: Swab sample of the gingival sulcus; isolation source: swab sample of gingival sulcus... | reverse complement strand
AATAATCTATCAACAATTATTTCTAAATGTAATTCTCCCATACCAGCAATTATAACTTGCCCTGTATCTGGATCAGTATAAGTTTTAAATGTTGGATCCTCTTCAGCTAGTTTAGATAATCCTAAGCCCATTTTTTCTTGTGATGCTTTAGATTTAGGTTCTATTGCAACTTTTATAACTGGCTCAGGGAATTCCATAGACTCTAATACAACTGGATTATCTTCAGAACATATAGTATCTCCTGTTGTAGTTATTTTAAGTCCAATTGCTGCAGCAATATCTCCTGAATAAACCTTCTCAATTTCTTCTCTTTTATTTGCGTGCATCTGAAGAATTCTTCCAATTCTTTCTTTCTTACCTTTTGTAGAGTTATATACATAAGACCCTGAATCAAGAGTTCCTGAATACACTCTAAAGAAAGATAGTTTACCAACATATGGGTCTGTCATAATTTTAAATGCTAACGCTGCAAACGGTGCATTATCATCTGCTTTACATACCATTTCCTCTTCAGTGTCAGCGTTAATTCCTTTTATAGCTGCAACATCAGTAGGTGCAGGCATAAAATTAATAATTGCATCTAATAAGAATTGAACCCCTTTATTTTTGTATGCAGAACCACATAAAACTGGTACTATTATATTATCTATTGTAGCAGATCTCAACGCACTAATCAAATCATCATTCGGGATCTCTTCCCCTTCTAAAAATTTTTCAATTAGTGTGTCATCAGTTTCAGCAATAGCTTCAATCATTTCTTCTCTTTTTTCCATTGCTAAATCTAAAAGATCTTCTGGAATGTCCTTTTGCTCAATATCAACTCCCATATCATCATTATAATAATATGCTTTCATATCAATAAGACTTATTATTCCCTTAAAATTGTCTTCTTTTCCTATCGGCAATTGAATAGCTACTGCATTTGCAGATAATCTGTCTTTCATCATCTGTACAACTCTAAAGAAATCTGCCCCTGTAATATCCATCTTATTAACAAAAGCCATTCTTGGTACTTTATACTTAACAGCTTGTCTCCAAACAGTTTCTGATTGAGGCTCAACTCCACCCTTTGCACAAAACACTGCTACTGTTCCGTCCAATACTCTAAGTGATCTTTCAACTTCAACAGTGAAATCAACATGGCCTGGAGTATCTATAATATTAATTCTATTTTCTTTCCAGTAGCAAGTTGTAGCTGCTGATGTTATTGTAATTCCTCTCTCTTGCTCTTGAGCCATAAAGTCCATTACTGCAGAACCTTCATGAGTTTCGCCGATTTTATGAGAAACGCCAGTGTAATATAATATTCTTTCAGTTGTAGTAGTTTTACCTGCATCAATATGAGCCATTATACCTATATTTCTAGTTTTTTGTAATGGGTATTTTCTCAAATTGTTTCTCCTTTCATTTTAGTATCTATAATGTGCGAATGCTCTATTAGCTTCTGCCATTTTATGTACATCTTCTTTTTTCTTAACTGCTGCACCTGCATTATTATATGCATCCATTATTTCTTTAGCAAGTCTTTCAGACATTGTTCTTTCTCCTCTTTTTCTAGCATAAGTTGTTAACCATCTTATACCAAGAGTTTGTCTTCTAGCTGGTCTAACTTCAATTGGCACTTGATAATTTGCGCCTCCTACTCTTCTAGATTTAACTTCTAAAACAGGCATTATATTTTCAAGTCCAGCTTCAAAAACTTCTAATGGTTCCTTGTTTAAGGTATCTTCAATTTTTTTGAAGGCATCATAAACAATTCTTTGTGCAGTACCTTTTTTACCATCCAGCATAATTGAATTTATAAGTTTAGTTACAACTTCAGAACCATATACTGGGTCGGCTAATACTTTCCTTTTTGGAACATTTCCTTTTCTTGGCACCTTTTCCCTCCTTAATCATCTTTTTCTTCATCGGTACTCGACATTTGTCGGTGTGCAATATATATTATCTAAACTTTCTTTTGCTTAGGTCTTTTTGCACCATATTTTGATCTTCCTTGCTTTCTTTCACCAACTCCAGAAGTATCTAACACTCCTCTTACTATATGGTATCTACAACCAGGAACATCCTTAACTCTTCCTCCTCTTATTAAAACAACACTATGCTCTTGAAGATTATGACCTTCACCTGGAATATATGCTGTTACCTCAAGACCGTTAGATAATCTAACCCTTGCAACTTTTCTTAAAGCTGAATTAGGTTTTTTAGGCGTTACAGTCTTTACAGCTGTACAAACACCTCTTTTTTGAGGAGAATTTAGCTTTGTAGCTTTTCTCTTTAAGGAATTGAAATTTCTATTTAAAGCCGGTGATTTTGACTTATATTCAGAAGTTTCTCTTCCTTTTCTAACTAATTGACTTATAGTAGGCATCTTACACCTCCTTTCTTTATTTATTTTAATTTTCTTTTATAATAACTGCCGTCGCAGCACCAACTTCTATACTTACAGCTTCTCCCAAAGCCTTCATAGTTTCAACATATTCTACTTTTATATTCTTTTCTTTAGATAACTCTAAAATTTCTCTAGTTACAAATGATTCAGCATCCTTAGCTATAAAAACAGTTTCAGCTAAATCATTTTTTATAATTTTTAATGTTTGTTTTAATCCTATTTTTATATTTGAATTTTTCAATTTATCTAACATATTTTCTCCGAGTACAAACACCAATCAATTATACTAATAGATTGACCTTATGTCAATACTTTTTACAAACTTTAAGCTATAACAGAACTGGCTTCATTAGAACTTTTTTCATAAGCGATGTCTTTGTATTTTTTAAGTCCTGTACCTGCAGGAATCAATTTCCCAATTATTACATTCTCTTTAAGTCCTAATAATAAGTCTTCTTTTCCTTTTATTGCAGCATCTGTCAACACTCTTGTTGTCTCTTGGAAAGACGCAGCAGATAAGAATGAATCTGTAGCTAGTGAAGCTTTTGTAATACCGTAAAGTATTCTCCTTCCTTCCATTTGCTTTTTACCTTCAATATCCAACTGATTATTTATTTTCTTAAATTCTTTATAACTTAAAATTTTGCCTGGTAAATATTCTGTATCCCCTGGTTCGCTAATTGATATTTTTGATAACATTTGTCTTACTATTACTTCAATATGTTTATCATTAATATCAACACCTTGCATTCTATAAACAATTTGAATTTCTTTTACTATATATTCTTGAACACCATTAACTCCAACAATCCTTAAAATATCGTGTGGATTTATAGAACCTTCGGTTAATCTGTCTCCAGCTTTTACTTCTTGACCATCTGTAACTCTTAATCTCGAACCAAATACAACATGATATTTAGCAGAACTTTCTTTTCCTTCTACGATTATTTCTTGTTTTTTATCAGTTTTTTCAAGTTTTACAATACCATCTAATTCACTTATTAATGCCATTCCTTTAGGCTTTCTACCTTCAAATAATTCTTCAACCCTTGGTAAACCTTGAGTAATATCATTTCCTCCGGCAACTCCACCCTCATGGAATGTTCTCATTGTAAGCTGTGTTCCTGGCTCTCCGATTGATTGTGCGGCTATTGTTCCAATAGCTTCACCCACTGTCATATAATCGCCTGTTGCCAAGTTTTTACCATAACATTTACAGCAAACTCCATGTTCTGCTTCGCAATTTAATACAGACCTAACTTTTAATTCAGTAATTCCTGATTTAACAATACTATCTGCCACATCATCAACTATCATAGTATTTCTATCAGCCAATAACTCATTAGTTTCAGGGTGATATACATTTTCTGCAGGAAATCTTCCATCTATTCTTTCTCTAAAACCTTCTATTACTTGACCATTTTCAACTATATCTCTAACCACAATTCCTTCAACAGTATCGCAATCTTCTTCTCTAACAATTACATCTTGAGCAACATCAACAAGTCTTCTTGTTAAATATCCAGAGTCCGCTGTTCTAAGAGCAGTATCTGCAGAACCTTTTCTAGCTCCAGTTGTTGATATGAAATACTCCAAAACAGATAATCCCTCTCTAAAGTTAGAAGTTATTGGAGTTTCAACTGTTCTTCCAACAGCATTTGCCATAAGACCCCTCATCGCACCTAACTGTCTAATTTGGTTTTTAGAACCCCTAGCACCAGATGTTGCCATTATATTAATATTATTTAATGGCCCAAGAATTTCCATAAGGTTTTTCGATACTTGTTCTGTTGTTTCTTTCCATGTATCAACAATTCCTTGATATCTTTCATCTTCAGTTATAAATCCGTTTCTATAAGCATCTTGATATGAATCAACAATTTTTTGTGATTCATCAATTATTTCCCATTTGTTCTCTGGAACTAAAATATCTTCTACCGCAAATGTAATTCCAGATTTAGTAGAATAGAAGAATCCCATATTTTTAATTGAATCCATTATATTTGATGTAACGGTATTCCCAGTTTTTTTGTAGCATTTTGCGATAATTCTTTCTAGATCTTTTTTCTTACACAAGAAATCTATCTCAAGTGAATATGGATCTTTTTTTCTATCTACAAATCCTAAATTTTGTGGAATTTCTCTATTTAATATAAATCTACCAACAGTTGAAGTTATTATTTTGCCTTTGTCATGCTCACTTAATTTAATTCTTACATTTACTTTACTATGAAGATGAATAACTCCTTCTAAATATGCTCTATACATTTCATCAAAATCTGAAAAAGTTTTGCCTTCACCTTTTGCTCCTTCATGATGATATGTTAAATAATACATCCCAAGAACCATATCTTGTGAAGGTGTAGTTATAGGAAGTCCATCTTTTGGCGCTAAAATATTATTAACACTTAACATTAAATATCTAGCTTCAGCCTGTGCTTCCACACTTAAAGGAACATGAACTGCCATCTGGTCTCCATCAAAGTCGGCGTTATATGCACCACAAACCAAAGGATGAAGTCTTATAGCTTTTCCATCAACTAATACAGGCTCAAATGCTTGAATACCAAGTCTATGAAGAGTTGGAGCTCTATTAAGTAACACTGGATGATCCTTTATTACTTCCTCCACAATTCTCCAAACTTCAGGCTTTCCTCTTTCCACCATTCTTTTTGCAGATTTTATATTATGAACTATTCCTTCTTGAACTAATCTCTTCATAACAAATGGCTTAAATAATTCTAATGCCATTTTTTTAGGAATACCACATTGATAAAATTTCAGTGTAGGACCTACAACTATAACAGATCTACCTGAATAGTCAACTCTCTTTCCAAGTAAATTTTGTCTAAATCTACCTTGTTTACCTTTTAACATATCAGAAAGAGATCTTAAAGGTCTATTTCCTGGTCCTGTTACAACTTTTCCTCTTCTTCCATTATCAATTAATGAATCAACTGCTTCTTGTAGCATTCTCTTTTCATTTCTTATAATAATCTTTGGAGCACCTAATTCTAATAATTTTTTAAGTCTATTATTTCTATTTATAACTCTTCTATACAAGTCATTTAAATCAGACGCTGCAAATCTACCACCATCAAGTTGAACCATCGGTCTTAAATCTGGTGGTATAACTGGTACAACATCTAAAATCATCCACTCTGGTCTATTGCCAGAATCAATAAAATTATCAATTACTTCTAATCTTCTAATCAACTTTAATTTTTTTTGAGCTGATGCAGTTGCATATTCTTCTTTCAAATCTTCTCTTAGCTCTTCCAAATTAATATCACATAAAAGTTTTTTTACTGCCTCTGCACCCATATCTGCAACAAAACCATCTCCATAAGATTCTCTAGCAGCGTTATATTCAGATTCACTTAATATTTCTTTGTATTTTAGCGGTGTATCTTTCGGATCAAGTACAACATACGCCACAAAATACAACACTTTTTCTAAATTCCTAGGTGTCATATCAAGAATTATACCCATTTTTGAAGGTATTCCTCTAAAATACCATATATGTGAAACTGGTGCAGACAGCTCAATATGACCCATTCTTTCCCTTCTAACTTTAGAACGAGTAACCTCAACGCCACATCTATCACATATCACACCTTTATATCTTACTCTTTTATATTTTCCACAAAAACATTCCCAGTCTTTTGTAGGTCCAAATATTTTTTCGCAAAACAGACCATCTCTTTCTGGTTTTAATGTTCTATAATTTATTGTTTCAGGTTTTTTAACTTCGCCTTTAGTCCATGACCTTATTTTTTCTGGAGAAGCTAATTTAATTTTAATCGAATCAAAATTATCAAATTCTAACAAGGTATCCCCCTTTAAAAGTCTTCCTCAATGTCAACTAGGACATCACTGTCATCCATCTCATTTTCTTCACCTATTACAGGCTCTACATCTTCTTCTTCATCATCTTCTTCTTCCTCTATATGAAGTCCATATTCATATCCTTCTTCTTGAAAACTATCAGTTGATGAAAATTCTGACTCTAAATCGATATCGCTATCTTCGTCATCATCTATTTCTACACTTTCTTTTACTTCAACCTCTCCCTTACCTTCTTTAATAGGTGTTATGTCTAATGCGAGTGATTGGAATTCTTTTATTAAAACCTTAAATGATTCTGGTATTCCAGGCTCAGGAATATTTTCACCTTTTACAATAGCCTCATACGCTTTAACTCTACCAACGATATCATCAGATTTTACAGTTAAAATTTCTTGAAGAGAATATGCAGCTCCGTATGCCTCAAGAGCCCAAACTTCCATCTCTCCAAATCTTTGTCCTCCAAATTGAGCTTTTCCTCCAAGTGGTTGTTGAGTTACTAAAGAATAAGGACCTGTTGACCTTGCATGAATTTTATCATCAACAAGGTGGTGAAGTTTAAGCATATACATATATCCAACACTAACTGGATTGTCAAAATACTCACCTGTTCTACCGTCTCTTAACCTTAACTTACCACTTCTTGGATACCCTGCTTCTTCAAGTAAATCAGCTATCTGCGTTTCGTTCGCACCATCAAATGCCATGGTTGAAACCTTCCATCCTAATTTTTCTGCAGCAAGTCCCAAGTGAACTTCAAGAACCTGACCTATATTCATCCTTGATGGAACACCAAGTGGGTTCAATACAACTTGTACAGGAGTACCATCATCAGCAAACGGCATATCTTCTATTGGTAATATTTTTGATATAACACCCTTGTTACCATGTCGTCCACTCATTTTATCTCCGACATTTGTTTTTCTCTTCTTGGCAATATAAACCCTTACCAATATATTTACTCCTGGTGGAAGTTCATCTCCATTTTTTCTTTTAAATACTCTAACATCAACGATAACTCCAGCTTCACCATGAGGAACTCTAAGTGATGAATCTCTAACTTCTCTTGCTTTTTCACCAAATATTGCTCTTAATAATTTTTCTTCAGCAGTTAAATCAGTTTCGCCCTTAGGAGTAACCTTCCCAACTAATATGTCGCCTGGCTCTACTTCCGCACCTATTCTTATTATTCCATCATAATCTAAATCTTTAAGCGCATCTTCGCCCACATTTGGCACATCCCTTGTTATTTCCTCTGGCCCAAGTTTCGTATCTCTAGCTTCTGATTCATATTCTTCAATATGTATAGAAGTTAGCGTGTCTTTTCTTAATAATTCTTCACTAAGTAAAATTGAATCCTCATAGTTATAGCCATTCCAAGTCATAAATGCAACTTTCAAGTTCTTTCCAAGTGCCATTTCCCCTTCTTGAGTAGATGGTCCGTCTGAAATTATATGACCTTTTTTAATCTTTTGTCCTTTATAAACTAATGGTTTTTGATTTACACAAGTCCCTTGATTTGACCTCTTAAATTTAAGTAAATCAAATTCATCTTTAATTTTACCTTTATTTCTTTTTAATATTATTTTTTCTGACGAAACATATTCAACGACAGAATCGTGCTCACAAATATTAACTGCACATGAATCCTTTGCTGAAAAATATTCCATACCTGTTCCGATTATTGGGGATTCAGTTCTAATAAGTGGAACAGCTTGTTTTTGCATGTTCGCTCCCATAAGCGCCCTGTTAGCATCGTCATTTTCAATAAATGGTATCAAAGAAGTAGAAACAGAAATCATTTGTTGAGGTGAAACCTCCATTAAAGAAACTTCTTCTCTTCTAAATTCTTTAATATTAGCTTTTTGTCTAGCAATAACTGTTTCATTTTTTATGAAACCTTTTTTATCTAATTCTTCTAGTGCAGTAATAATTACAGCATCTTTCTCTGCATCTGCAGTTAAATACTGAATTTCATTAGTTACTTTCCCTTTTCCTTTTTCCACTATTACATATGGCGTTTCAATAAATCCATACTTATTAATTCTAGCAAAAATACTCAAATTACCTATAAGTCCAATATTTGGACCTTCAGGTGTTTCTATAGGGCAAATTCTGCCATAATGAGAGAAATGAACATCTCTAACTTCAAATCCTGCTCTTTCTCTCGAAAGTCCGCCAGGACCAAGCGCAGACAACCTTCTTAGATTTGTAATTTCTGCTAATGGATTATTTTGATCCATAAACTGTGATAATTGTGAAGAACCAAAAAATTCTTTTATTGCCGCAGTTACTGGTCTTATATTAATGAGTGATTGAGGAGTCATGTTTTCAACTTCATTTGTTGTCATTCTCTCTTTAATAACTCTTTCCATTCTTGAAAGACCAATTCTAAATTGATTTTGTAATAGTTCTCCTACTGACCTTATTCTTCTATTTCCTAAATGATCAATATCATCAGTAAAACCTACCTCATCACTTAAATTTAATATATAACTAAAAGATGCAATAACATCATCAACTATAATATTATGTGGTGATAGTTTGTTATTTATTACATTTTTTGAGCATTCAACCTTAAAATTCTCATTTATCTCTTTTATTTTTTCCGACTTTTTAATATCTTTATTTAAAATCTCTAAAAGTGTTGGATAATGAACTAATCCTTCTACTGTTAAATTCTTATCTTTAATATATTCTTTTATATCTACAAAATTATTACCGACAACCTTTGCTTCTGTAGGTTTGTCTTTATTTCCACCAATAACATATACAACATTTATCCCTGCGTTTTGAATCTTTATAGCAATTTCATCTGTTATAAGTTCGTTTTCGCCTACTAAAAGTTCTCCTGTTCTTGGGTCTAGAATATCATCTTTTGAAATATAATCTGTAATTCTATTTTTTATACCTAACTTTTTATTATACTTATATCTACCAACTCTAGCTAAATCATATCTTTTTTCATCAAACAATAAAAGATATAACAAGCTCTTGGCGTTATCAACATTAGGTGGTTCTCCAGGTCTTAATTTCTTATATATCTCGACAACTGCATCATCCTGAGTTTTTGTTGTGTCTTTTTCTATAGTTTTTAATAATCTTTCGCTACTACCAAATAATTCTATTATTTCTTCATCTGTTTCAATTCCTAAAGCTCTTATTAAAGTTGTAGCTGGTATTTTTCTGGTTCTATCTATTCTCACATATATTATGTCGTTAGAATCAGTTTCATATTCTAACCAAGCTCCTCTATTTGGAATTAGAGTAGCAGAAAAAAGTTTGGAACCAACTTTATCAAACTTCATATCATAATAGGCGCCTGGCGATCTAACTAATTGAGAAACAATAACTCTTTCCGCACCATTTATAATAAATGTGCCTTTAGGTGTCATCATCGGGAAGTCTCCCATGAATACCTTTTGCTCTTTGACTTCTCCTGTTTCTGTATTTAAGAACCTAACTAAAACCTTTAACGGGACTGCATATGTAACATCCCTATCCTTACATTCTTGGATATCGTATTTAACTTTATCCATTTCCAATTCATAATCAATAAATTCTAAAATGAGATTTTCTGTGTAATCTCTAATTGGAGAAATATCCCTAAACGCTTCTTTTAGTCCGTACTCCAAGAACCAATTAAATGAACTTGTTTGAACCTCTATCAAATTAGGTTTCTCAATTTTATCCTTTACCTTAGAAAAACTCATTCTTTCTACATTTCCCAGCATAATAGGTTGCGGCATTTACTCACCCCTTATAAGTATTCATTTTAAAGAGAAAACTCTTTTTACCAAAACATCACAAAAAACGATATTGCACCACTATTTACATATCGATAATTTGCCATTTTAAAATTCTAACATATAATTTTTTTACAGTCAACATAATAAATCAAAAAATAATTTTTTCTTACTTTTTTATTGCACATATATATTATTATATAAAATTTTATTAATGTATATCAATAATTATAAATAATTATTAATACAAATATCTAAAGCTAATCTCATTATCTGTGCTTAAATCTTGTAATATTATGCTACCATCTTCGTCCGTCCAAATGAAAATATTTTTATAAGAATTTAAATCATCACTTAATACTTTCCAGTATCTATCATCAACTCTAACATAATTTTTTATTTTATTAATTTCAAAATCAGGTTCAGTCCAATTATTAATTCCGTACCTTACATCACCAAAATCAGGTTCACCATCACCTTCCCATTTAATATATTTTAATGTTTGAACTAAATTAAATTCATCCTCGACTGATTTATTCAACGTAAGTAATATATATACTTTTTCATCATTTACAGTTTTAATATTAGATATCCAAGTAGTATCATAATATTTAGATGCATCAATTTTAGGTAATTCATATTCTCTAGAAAAGCTAATCATCCTATCCTCATCCATTAAATCAGGAGTAGCAGAGCTTATAACTGTATTTCCTTCAAAAATAAACTTTTTAACAACAAACAAATAAAATAAAGAAATTAATATTGCTAATACTATTTCAATTATTATGGTTAGTTTCTTTATATTATTTTCTTTCTTATTCTTTTTAAGTTCTTCCTTGATATCAATAACTTCATTTTTTTCATCAAATTTATTTTGACTCATTCCATCCTCTCTTAAAAAATAATCCGCTTTATAATGATTTACCTGTACTTATTTTATAATTAAATCTTCTCTAAAACAAGAGATATTAATAAAAATCTTATTGTTAACAATATAATTTTATGATATAATCAATTTATTAAAAATAGAGAGGAGTTAAAATGAAATACGAAGTAAAAGGTGCACCAATGCCAGTTGCTATATGTACACTTGCTAATGGTGAAAAAATGGTCTCTGAATCAGGTGCTATGTCTTGGATGACAGATTCTATGAAAATGGATACAAATATGAAGGGCGGTTTAATGAAAGGCCTAGGTAGAGCTTTTTCAGGAGAATCAGTTTTTTTAAACACATATACTAGCACAAAAGACGACTCATTGATTGCATTTGCATCTTCTATGCCAGGAAAAATTATGGCAATAGAATTAAATCAAGGAGATTCTATAATCGCACAAAAAGGAGCATTTTTAGCAGCAACTGAAAATGTTAGTTTAAGTATAGCTTTTAAGAAAAAATTAGGTGCAGGATTCTTTGGCGGAGAAGGTTTTGTTCTACAAAAAATTACAGGCCCTGGTATTGCATTCCTAGAGCTTGATGGGCATATCGAAGAATATACAT
>PDWI01009105.1_pt1 | contig 11484 bp, 12 predicted proteins | sample 1430891 | NCBI WGS metagenome assembly PDWI01 (sample SAMN01162508, study PRJNA174530) | Oral metagenome, whole genome shotgun sequencing project. | biome: Marine environment; feature: Marine mammal; material: Swab sample of the gingival sulcus; isolation source: swab sample of gingival sulcus... | reverse complement strand
TACGACACAATTTACAGCCCTATACAGTTTGCTATAATTAATGCTACATTAGTAAGCATAACTTTTATTGATATGTTTTATTCAACAGCTTTTTGGATAGGATTGATAATGCCTTTTTATAGTTTAATTTTAATAAAAAAGGTTAGTGATGATAATTTTTGATATTTGTGGAACATTGTATGATTCAAATACTACAATGGATTTTTGTGAACATAGATGTAAAAATAAAGTACAAAAAAATATTTTGAGATTTTCTAAGACATTTTTTGGAAAAGTTTTTCATAAATCATTGACATATTTTGGTATTGATTTTATAAGAAATTTGCATATATTTTCTTTAAGAAACATAAGTGAAGAAGAATTGAAAAAAGATGCTATTTCTTTTGTAAATAATTTTTTGAATGATAAAAAAATTATTGAAGTGCATGAAGTATTAAGTAGATATTCTAAAGATAATATTTTACTTGTATCTGCCACTATTGAGCCTGTGGCATATGCAATAGCTTTAAAATTAGGAAATTTAAAGTATTTATCTACTGCATTAGAATATAGTGATAATATGTGTTTAGGAAAAATAAAAGAAGATTTACTAGGACATAAAGCTAATTATTTTAAAGATAAAAAAATAGAGTTAGTTATTACGGATAATAAAAGTGATTTGAATATATGTAAAATCTCAAAAGAAGTCGTTATTGTTTCTAAAAATAAAAATATAGATTTTTGGGAAAATCAAAAAAAATTAAATATTTCTAAAATTATAAAGGTTCAATAATGTATTTATTTACACTTGTGCCATTTTTTTATTTTTTAAAAACAAGATTGAAGACTAAAGTGCAGAGAATATCTTGGATTTTTGTGTATTTTATTCCACTTTTTATTGTATTTGATCATTTTGCCTCTTTGTTAGTGGCAAAAAATATTTTTTTATCAATTTTAGGAATAATTTTGATAAATTATGTATATGAAAATGGATATATCCAAAATGATGTAAAAACAATCCTTAAAGAACAAAATCCAACATTACGTTTATCCTGTGATGAAATTAACAATATAAATAATAAATGGATTGTTATTTTATGCTTTAGGAGTATAATATTTTTTATTTTATTGTATAGCTATTATGTTGTTAGTAATAGTATATACCAGACTATGGTTATTTTATTTATTTCCATCGTTTTACAAGTACTATATGTATTTTATAATAGTATTAGAAATATTATTAATTTATTTCTAATATTACCACTTAGTTATATTAGATTTTTTGGATTTATAATTCCTTTTTTGGGAAAAGATAATATATTCGAATTTATATTATCTACTTTATTTTTATATCCATTTTTAAAATTTTTAGAATTTACCAAAGAAAAAAAATATAAATTAGATAAAATATCAAAATTTGTAGGCAATATTGATATTTTTAGAGTTAAATATTATGTGATAATTTCTTGTGTATTTTTATTGATTAGTAATGAGTATATATATCTGTATATATCTTTTTACTATTTGTTTTTTAGAATAGAAACATATTTTTTAAGTACTAAAAATACTTTTAAAAAAGATTTAGCTAATACAAGAAAAAAAGATTTTATAAATAAGGGAAAATAAATATGAAATTTTCAGTATTAATGTCAATATATCATAAAGAAAAAGCAGAGTATTTTAATCATGCTATGCAAAGCGTTTGGGATAAGCAAAGCATAAAACCAAATGAAATAGTTTTAGTTCAAGATGGAAAACTTACAGATGAGCTATATAAAGCTATTGAACAGTGGCAAGAAAAAATAGGAGATGTTTTTAAAACTGTGGCACTTGAGATGAATGTTGGTTTAGGTGATGCTTTAAATGAAGGTATAAAGTATTGTTCTTATGAACTTATTGCTAGAATGGATACTGATGATATATCCTTGCAAGATAGATTTGAAAAACAGTTAAAAGCATTTGAAGAAAAAGATATAGATATTTGTAGTTCTTGGGTAAGTGAATTTGAAGATGATAAAAATGAGATTGTTTCATATAGGAAATTGCCCGAATTCCATGATGATATCATAAAATTCTCAAAGTTAAGATGTCCTATAAATCATCCAGCTGTTATGTATAAAAAAAATGCAGTTCAAAATGCAGGTGGATATCAAAAAATGATGTGGTTTGAAGACTATTATCTTTGGGCTAGAATGATATTAAATGGTGCAAAATTCTATAATGTTCAAGAACCATTAGTAAATATGAGAGCAGGATATAGTCAACTTGAGCGTAGGAGCGGCTTAAAGTATGCCTTAAGTGAATTTGAACTTTTAAGAGAGTTTTATCACATAGGATTTTTAAATTTTTTTAAATTTTTAAGAAATATTATTGTTAGATTTGTTTCTAGATTGTTTCCAAAAAATATTTTAAAATTAGTATATAAAAAGATTAGAAATTAAATTATAATGCCATTAAGTATTCAGAGCTTAGTTCTTTAAGTTTTACTATCTCTTTAGTATTCAAATCTACACTCCCTTTCTGCCCAAAACCACCAAAATAGTTTTCCAGATAACTTTTAGCTCAAGCATTATGCTCCAATGTTTTATATAATATAAATCATACATGAGTTTTTGTTTTGCATCTTCTACATTTGTACCATAAGGGTACATCACTTGTGCCCAGCCTGAAATTCCTGGTTTTATTATATGTCTTTCATTGTAGTATGGGATTTGTTTTTCAAATTGATTGATCCAATATTTGCGTTCTGGTCTTGGGCCAATAAAGTGCATATCCCCTTTTAAAACATTTATCATCTGAGGCAATTCGTCAATTCGAGTTCGTCTCATTTTGTCTCCCCATTTAAAAACTCTTGGGTCATTTTCACTTGCAAACTGTGCTCCATTTTTTTCCGCATCCAAGTACATTGATCGAAACTTTATACATTCAAACTCTTTATTATTTTGTCCGACTCTTAATTGTTTAAAAATTGGATTCCCAGGACTCTCTTTTTGGATTTTGTATCTTGAATATATTAAAAATGGTAATGTTACAACAAATGTAATAAAAACACCTACGTAATCCATAAATCTTTTTTGAATATATTCAAAAGTGCTAAAGGGTTTTAAATCTTGTAAATAGTGCAAATCTGTATTGTCTTGTGGAATGTAACATTTTTGCAAATACTCTTCCATAAATTTTTCGATAAAAATAATTTTAAATTTTTTTTCAAACTGTTCATTTGTTAAGAAATTTATAATTTCATCTGTAATTTTTACTTTTGTATTTAAAAGTATTATTTTTGTATTATTTTTTTCTAAATATTTTTTTATTTCTTCTATAATATCATTAGAATTTTTCTCACTATAATTTATAGTATTTAGAACTATATTCTTCTTATGAAGTTGTTTAATTTCAATGTCAGTAAATTTGTATTTTTGTCCTAAAACTAGCACTAGTAAAGCAAATCCTTTCAGGGCATTATGGTGCGATTGGCGGGATTTGAACCCGCACACCTGTTGGCACTACCCCCTCAAGATAGCGTGTCTACCAGTTCCACCACAATCGCATTGAAGTAGTGAGCCTAAAATATTCTAAGCTCACAAAATTTAAAAGTTATTATCCTATAAATGGATTTACATATAAAACTAAAAGTGCGATAACAAGTGCATAAATAACTTGTGCTTCGATCATCGCAAGTGCAATAAACATGGTTTTCATTAAACCACCACCAAGACCTGGATTTCTTGCAGTTCCTGCTATTGTTGCAGCGGCTGTGTTACCCATACCGATTGCACCACCTAGTGCAGCAAGTCCTAAACCGATACCAGCAGCTAATACTGAATATCCAGCTAAGCTCTCGCTTGCTACATTTATTGCTCTTACAGCTACTTCGCCATCAGCAAAAGCAGATACTGCTAAAGCAAACATGAAAAATAAAATCTTTTTCATAAAAATCTCCTTGTTTTTTCACAAAGTCCGTTCGGCTTGCGTATCCCTACTTATCACTTTGTTTGGCGTAATTTTACACAAAAAAATGTTAAAATAAAGTTAAAATTTTTTATTTATGCAACATTTTGTTTAGTTTTACTTCCCTTTTGCTTCTTGATGCCTCTATTTTGCCTGTTAAGCTGTTTTGTCTAAAATGAACCCCGTTGCAGTGTGCTAAATCTAACGCTTTTAAAACCAAAACTTCTTCATTTTCATCTAAGTTTAGATTAGGATTTGCATCATTTATGGCTTTTATATGAGCTTTTTTTATGCTTACTTTTGTGCCTTCTAGCACTGCAATCCCAGCATCAACTATGCAGCCATCTCCTAAAGGAACTCCTGTTACCGAGTTTGCTCCAAGTAAGGTATTTTTGCCTATACTCACAGGGTTTCCATTTGTGCCACTTAACACTCCAAGTATGCTAGCCCCACCACCAACATCACTTCCATCTCCTACTATCGCTGAAGAGCTAATTCGCCCTTCAACCATTACACTTCCTGTAGTTCCTGCATTAAAGTTGATATAACTAGCTCCAGGCATTACGGTTGTGCCATTTGCCAAGCTTGCTCCCATTCTTACTTTTGAGCTTTCAAGTATGCGGGTGCTTGGGTCGCAGACGATGTGCTGGAGGTATCTTGGAAATTTATCTACAAAATCAATATTTGGATAAGTGCCATCTAATTTTAAAGGGATTTCATTTTCTTTTAAATACTCAATCTCATAAGGCACTCTACCACTCCAAGCTACATTTTCAAGTACTCCAAAAGCTCCATTTAAGTTTAGTGACCTCAAAGGTGCAAACTGTTTTGAAAGGGCATAAAGTTTTAGATAAACCGCCTCGACACTTTTTGGCGCTTCATCTTCAAATAAAACGACCAATCTAAATCTATTCTTTATAAAATTATCTTTTAAATGTTTGATAACTTCAACATTTAAATGTCTTTGTTCATCATCTAAAAACACAGAAAATTTCTCGTAAGCTTTGTTTATAAACTCTTCATTTAAGTCCCAAACAAACTCACTTTGCGATATATCAATATTAACTCCCAACTCTTTTAATGCTCCAAAAAACACAGCAAATGAACCAAAGTTCTCTTTCCAATTCGCAACGGCATAAGAGGCTTGCAGTATTTTTTGAGGATTTTTTTGCCCTCTATCAACTCTTGCTATTCCAAATGCTAATGGCTTTTTGTATTCGTTTGCGTTCTCGATACTCGTTACATAATCTTTAAAATCTTGTATGGTTTTCATGGTTATTCCTTTGTAATTTTTTAGTGATTGTATCACAAATTGTCTCTAAAAACCATAAAAAGAGTTTTTATAAAATAAAATTATTAACTTATCATATTTATTTAATTTTAAAAAATATTATTTAGGTTCATTATTTATTAAGTTAATTTTAGATATATTTACTAGATTTAGTTTTAAATAAAAAATAAGGTTTTTCAATGAAGTCTGTTTTATTTTTAGTATTATTTCTCACCTGTAGTTATGCAAATATCAATCAAAAATTTTCAAATCCAAAAAATTGTATAGGTTGCCACCCCTCACAAGTAAAAGATTGGAGTGATATTTGGCACTCAAAAGCCCATGAAGATAAAAATGAACTATATAAAAAAGTGGTAACTTTTGTTAAAACTAAAGCAAAAAAACCAAGGGTTGAAGTGTTGACAAAATGTGCTAAGTGCCACAATCCTAAGCTAGAGATTTCAAATATATCTGCAGACTATATATACGCAAAGGGCTATGATATTGAGACAAAAAATACTAAAAAGGTTGATAAAGCTTTAAATGCCAAGCACACAAAAGAGGGGATTTCTTGTTTTATTTGTCACAATACTGAAACGATAAAGCCAAAATCAAATCTAAAAGAAGGTGGAATAGAGGGCATTGTTTGGACTAAAGGAGATTTGATAGTTGGCCCATTTAAGTCAAACAACCGTGCAGGTTTTCATAAAACTGCTCAAAAAGAGCATTTTATATCTGGAAATGATTTGTGTTTAACCTGTCATCAAGGAAGTGGAAATTTTAATGAACTTGATGGCTACCAAACAGGCGAAGAGATAAGCGAGGTAAAAAATGCAAAAAGATGTGTGCAGTGCCATATGGGAGAGCCAAAAGAGAGCTTGATTGCACCAAATCTTAGAAGAAAAAATGAACTCCCTATAGTAAGAAATATTAGAGACCATAGATTTGTCGGTGCTAGAAATAGCAATTTGCTATCGCAAACGCTTGATATTAGTTTTGAAAAAGATAATAAAAATATCAAAGTTTTGATTAAAAACTTAACTCCACATAAAGTTCCAACGGGTTTTAGCGGTAGAAGTGTGGTTTTAGATTTTACATTTGAGAGCTTAGATGAAGTAATAGATAAAAAAAGTATGGATTTTAGAGTAAAACACATAAGCAGTGATAAGGAAGAGAGCCTATCTTATGTGGCAAAAAAAGTTGAGTTTGATACAAGATTAAAGCCAAATGAGACTCGAGTTATCACTTTTAAAAAACCAAAAAATATAGCGTCTATAACAGTAAATGCGTGGTACTATCTAGTAGCACCAACCTTGCAAAAGGTGCTTGATATTGAAAACGATGAGATATTTTCTAAGAAATACAAAATTTTATCTATAAACAAAAGATTATGAAGATTTTATGCAAAATTGCAACTTGTTACAACTCGGTAAAAATCTTTACAAATTAGTTGTTGTTTAGTATGGTATTATATCTTAGTTCTGCTAAGTAAAGCTTTTGTTAGGGATAGATTATCCACATTTTCTATGCTAACTCCTGTCGGTACGCCTTGTGCTATTTTGGTAAAGTTTATATCAAAATTTTTTAGTTTATCTTCAATAAATAAAATCACACCGTCATTTTGCAAATTTGGAGTAAGTGCAAATATTATTTCACTGATATTTTGTTTTTTAACTGTGTTTTTTAGTCTCTCAACGCACTCTTCGTCCAAGCTTTCAAGTACAAAGTAAACCCCTTCAAAACTTCCATTTTCTTCTAGGATAAATATATCTTTTGGGCTTTCAACAATACATAAAAGCTTACTATTTCTATCTGTATCGGAGCAAATCTCACAAAGTTCATGTTCGCTTATCCCGCCACAAAACTCACACTTTTTTAAGCATTTTAACGCACTTTCTATACTATGGGCTAATCTTAAGCCAGCATAAGCGTCATTTAAAACCACATTAAAAGCAAGTCTTAAAGCGGTTTTTTTGCCAATGGTTGGCAAGGAGTTAAAAGCGTCTACTAAGTTGTAAAATTTTTCATTTTTTAATCTCATTTATCATTCCATATAATATCAAAACAGTGCATATCGTTTTGATAAGAGTAATTTAAACTAAAACCGTGATGTTCTAGTATGTTTTTGATGATATAAAGTCCAAGTCCCATGCCCGAACTATTTTTGTCTCGTATAAAAGCTGTTAAATAATGCTCTATAGGGTACTCCAAAGCTTTTCCAGAGTTAGCAAATCTTAAGCCATTTTTTAGCCCAGAAATGGTAACTTTTTTATCATTTGAGTGTTTTATGGCATTGTCAAGCAGGTTTTTTATAGCAAGGGAAAAAAGTTCAAAATCCACTTTTATAAAAATATCATCTTCATCACAAACATTACAAATGACGCGTTTTTGTAAAACTTCTGGCTCAAAAAGCATCAAATCATAAGCTTGTTCGAGCAGTGATGCAAGTGGATACTCTTGGATATTTAGTTTATAGCTTTTTGATACTAATTGCTCGATTTTGGAAAACTCATTTAAAAGCAAATCAAGCCTTTCAAATACATCAACAAGCCTTTTTTTTGGCACTTCATCTTCAAGCATTTCAGCTACTATCCTACCTTTTCCAATGGGGGTTTTAAGTTCATGCATGATGGTTCTTAAAAATAGTTGCCTTGACATGATTAGATGTCGTATTTTTTTAACTGCATTGTTAAACTCATTTGCCACTTCTGCGATTTCGTCTTGCTGGTTACTTGTGTATTGAGCATTTAGGTCTCCACTTGCAAACTTTCTTATATTTTTTGTTAAATGCTGCAAAGGTTTAAAACTGTTCATTATCGACATATAAGTCGTTATCAAAACCCCAAGGGCTAAGAAAAAACCTATCCATAAATGGTCAGTTGAGTTTTTACCATCTTGACTTTCAAGTAAAATCTGCTTGTTTCCTGATTTTATAAAAAGATAGTATCTGTCATTATAAAGCAATGATGAAAACTGTCCTAGGTGGGTAATTTTTGAGAAATTAACATTACTTTTCTCCATAACTGCATTTATGAGATTTTGATTTTTTACAGGGATAAGTCCAAAAAAATTAAAATACGCCTCTATGTTTTTTGGAGGCGTATTATTGTCATAAAGTTGAAGAAGATAGTTCATTGATTGAAACTGTCTTTTCTCCATTAAGTCCAAATTTCTATCGGTTTGAAACCTGTATAAAAGCATAAAAAGCACACAAACAAGTATAGTAGAAACCGCAAAAATAAAAGTTATCTTAGTTGAAAGTGAGTGTCGGTTCATTAGCCAAGTAACTTATATCCGATTCCACGAACAGAGTGGATATGGGTTGGGTTTTTTGAACTATCCTGGATTTTAGCTCTTAGTCTTCCGATAATGACATCAAGACTTTTTGAGCCTTTATCTTTTAGGGATTTACAGTGATGGACTAACTGCTCTCTTGAAATGGAAAAGCCGTGTTGCTGGACTAGATATGAGAGTATTTCATACTCGGCTGGAGTTAGGCTCAAAGGGTTTTGCTTAAAGTAAATGACACGTCTTTTATCATCAACTTTAAAAACCGTTTCAACCCCTTTTTCATTTGTTTCATTTGCTTTTTTGTAGCGTCTTATGAGACTATTTATCCTAGCATACATCTCTTTTGGGTCGTAAGGCTTTGGTAAGTAATCATCAGCTCCGATTTGAAGTCCTATAACTTTATCACTTACATCACTTCTTGCACTACTTATGATGATAGGAATATCATATTTTTCTACAACTTCTTTACAGACATCAAGTCCATCGATGCCAGGAAGTGTTAAGTCTAAGATTAATAAATCATAATTTTTTATACCAGCACTCAGCCCAAGATATGGGTCATCATAGTTGGTTACTTTTATGTTGTATTTGGATAAATATTCAGCTAAAATTTCAGCAAATTCCACATCATCTTCAATCATCAATACATTTATCATCACTCTTCCTTGTTATCTTTTTTACAATTATAATATTTTTTTCTTAATATTCATTCAATAGCTATAAAATCCTTTTAAGAAATTTTAGATAAAATACTTTTTCTACTAAAAAAACTAAAAAATGGAAAATTAAATGGAATTTGATTATTATGAAATATTAGAGATTGACAAAAACGCAGACGCTAGTGCCATAAAAAAGGCGTATCGAAAGATGGCTTTAAAGTATCATCCTGATAGAAATCAAGGGGATAAAGAGGCTGAAGAGCAGTTTAAGAAAGTAAATGAGGCCTATCAAGTATTAAGCGATAGTGAGAAAAGAGCAGTTTACGACAGATACGGCAAAGCAGGTCTTGAGCAGGGTGGATTTTCTCAAAATTTTGATGATTTTGATTTAAGCTCTATCTTTGAATCAGTCTTTGGTGGCGGTTTTGGTGGCGGATTTTCTACCAAAAAACAAAGAGTGGACAACTACACACTTGACCTTGAAACAAGCATAAACTTAGAGTTTAATGAGGCTATATTTGGTTGCAAAAAAGAGGTAAAGTATAAGTTTAAAAAGCCGTGCGATAAGTGTGATGGAACAGGCTCAAAAGATAAAAAACTTACTTCTTGCTCCACTTGTGGTGGAAAAGGTCAAGTCTATATGAGACAAGGGTTTATGACATTTTCACAAACTTGCCCTGATTGTATGGGAGAGGGAAATAAGGTTAAAAATCCATGCGAAAAGTGTAATGCAAAAGGTTATGAAGAAGAAAAAACTAAGATTTCAGTTGATGTGCCACAAGGTATTGATAATGCAAATCGCATAAGAGTTGCAAATAAGGGAAATAAAAGTAAAAGTGGAGAAAATGGCGACCTTTACATACAAGTTTTAGTAAAAGAAGATGAGCATTTTGTAAGACATGGCGATGATGTTTACATTGAAGTTCCTGTATTTTTTACCCAAGCGGTTTTGGGTCAGAGCATAAAAATACCAAGTTTAAAAGGCGAGTTGGAGCTAAGACTTGATGTTGGCACTAGAGATAAACAGCAGTTTGTGTTTAGAGGTGAGGGCGTAAGCAATGTGCATACTAAACAAAAAGGTAAACTAATAGCTCAAGTAAAACTCCAATATCCTAAAAAGATAAATGACGAACAAGAAAAAATGCTAAAAGATTTACAAAAAAGCTTTGGTTATGAGAGTGAAAATGCAAAAGTAGAACACTTTGATGGAGTCTTTGATAAGATCAAAAAATGGTTTAATTAAAATATCTAATTTTAACTTAATTTTTAATTAATCAAGAAATTTAATTGGAAAATTTCTTTTTTTTTTTTTTGATGTTGTGCTACAATTAAAGATTAAAAATTTTATATTAAAGGATACTTTAGTGAAAAAGATATTTTTAATCTTATTTCTAGGTTCTTCGATTCTTTTATCAAATACGCTAGAGCAGATAAAGCGTAAAGGTGTTTTAAGAGTCGGGATAGCACATCATCTACCTCCATTTTCTTCTTTAGTTAATGGAAAGTATGAGGGTTTTACAGTCAACCTATCTACCGAGATAGCAAAGAGAATTTTTGGCGACAAAGATGGAAAAGTAGAACTCATACCAGTAGGTTCAAGAGAGAGAATTTCAAGTTTAGAAGAAAATAAAGTAGATATGATCACAGATACGTCAATAACTGAAAGCAGAAAAAAGGTTATTGATTTTTCTATGCCTTATCTTTATGCTGATTTAGCTTTTATGACAACTAAGAAAAATAAAATTGCTCAGATTGCTGATTTGGTGGGCAAAAAAATATTAGTCAATAATGGTACATCTGTAATGAAAAAAATACAGGCAAAAAATAAATACGATTTGGTCTTATGTAATTCAACTGATGAATGTGTTGATAAACTAAAAAAAGGCGAAGGCGATGCGTATATTGCTAGTAGTGTGATTGTGCTTGGACTTGTAGCAAATGATAGTGAATTAGAACTAGGGTCAAATCAATATGGTAAGTCTGGATATGTAGGAATGGGTGTAGCAAAAGGAAACGATGAGTTGAGAAATGCAATAGATAATCAGATAATACAACTTAGTAAAGATGGCTTTTTCAAAAAAATTTTTAAAGAAGAGTTAAATCGTTACTATAAAGGTAAAGCGGATGAAAAATATTTCTTGCTTGACGATTTGTATAGTATTCTTGGGGGATTTTAAGCTTTTTATAACATAATATAACTGCTATTAGTGCTAAGATATCAAGATGTATCCGTTTTGGATATATCTTTTGCACTAAAATGCTACACCACTTCAGCCGACGCCTAAACACTACAAACTCCAATAAAATATTTACAATCTAGTACTTTTATGCCTTTTG
>PDWI01009104.1_pt1 | contig 11486 bp, 11 predicted proteins | sample 1430891 | NCBI WGS metagenome assembly PDWI01 (sample SAMN01162508, study PRJNA174530) | Oral metagenome, whole genome shotgun sequencing project. | biome: Marine environment; feature: Marine mammal; material: Swab sample of the gingival sulcus; isolation source: swab sample of gingival sulcus... | reverse complement strand
TATATTTTCTCAGTTTTTCTTTGGTCTTTCTAAGTCTGCTCCGGACACTGATGTTATGACTACTGATGACCTTATATGCTGCTTTGAAAATGCAAATCAATACGCGTATAAGTCCATAAAGGAACCGGTTGAAGGAACTATTATTACGGCTATAAGGGCATGGGTGGATTCCTTAAAACAGTTTTTTTCTCCTCAAGAGACTTTGGAAAAGATATATAAAAACGCATACCCCTTATTGAGGGTTGCTGTTGAAAAGACTATGTATACCTTAAAAGCCCAGAGAGCCATGCAAAGTGAAGACGCAGGTGCAAAGGCGTTTTTATATTTTATTGAAGGCTTTATGACTATGCTTGTAAACAAAGCTGTTGGTTATAGCCCCAAGGCATTGGCGCTTGAAAAAGAAGTTGTCCAAGAAATTCACGAAGAACACATTCCCGTGTTTAATATTGATTATAGGTATTGCACAACTGTCTTGTTATCTAAAAATGATGCGTTCGATAGACGGGATATAGAACCTAAACTGAACGATTTGGGAGACAGCATTGTAATATCTGAAACAGACAGGCTAGCTAAGATTCACGTGCACACAAATTTTCCATATAAAGTGGTTGAAATGTTATTTGATAAGGGACAAGTTTTGGAAACGGGCGCGGATGACATGATTTCTCAGGTTACCTTGGTTAAGGAACACAGGTCTGAGACAGCCTTAGTTATAGATAGCATAGCTGATGTTCCAAGGTATAAGCTTGGCAGAGATACCTATCTGCTACCCATAAATATCCTCGTTGATGATGTATCATACGATGATAAGGTAACCGCCTTTCCTAGTATGGTCGACGGGGGGCTAGCCTCATCTTCTCAACCAAATGTTTTTCAGATTAAAAAGTTTTTAAAGCCCATTGTCGATTCCTACGACGATGTTATTATAATAACGGTTTCATCTAAGATGTCTGGTATATACGAAAGGTTTAGAGAGGTCGCATTAAACCTTGGAGGTTCAAATAGTGGTGCTAATATACACCTTATAGATTCAAAACAAAATTCTGTGGCTGAAGGTTTAGTTGCACATTATGCAAGCCGGCTTATTGAAGACGGTATTTCAGCTGATGAAGTTAAGACTAAGGTTGAAGATATATGTAGACAGACAAAGATATATGTGAGTTTGCCAAACTTAAAGGCAATGATTTCATCTGGTAGGTTAAATAAGAGCATAGGTAAGTTTTTGCAAAGGATAGGTTACCTCCCCCTTATATCTATCAACTCTGAGGGTAAGGGGATGGTAACTGGACTAGCTTTTTCAAATAAGGCAAATCAAAAACTGCTTATTAAGAAAATCAAATCTGTGAAGGATAATATTATAAGTTATGCAATCGTGCATTCTGATAATAAGGCTCTTGCAGATAAACTTTCAGAAAAATTAAATTATATGCTAGGATTCCCGCCGCTCTATGTAGATGAGATTTCGTCTATAATAAGGATGTTTTCGGGTCCTGGAAGTGTAGCAATTGGATATATTACAGGAGAAAAGAAATGAAATTAGCCATTTTACTCGTAATCGTATTCTTGGTGTTTTTAATAACATTTTTGATTGCAAAGAGGAAAAATAAGCATGACTTTTTAGACATTATCTGGGGAATAGGGTTTATTGTATCTGCAGTTGTTTCTTACTTTATGGGTTTTAGACCCTTGGTAGGTCTTGTAATGACCATCTTTGTACTTATCTGGGGTTTTAGATTAACCTGGCACCTAGCTAAAAGAATAAGAAATTCCAAAGAAGATTACAGATATCAAGAATATAGGAAGGAGTATAAGGGCAAAAACTTTGACCTATACTTCTTTTTTAGAATGTATGTATTGCAGTATGTTTTAAACATCATAATAGGGTTTAATGTAATATATATAAATCTATATTCTAATATGCAGTTTTCCTATATTACCTTTATTGGAGCCCTAATTTGGGTATTCGGATTTGTATTTGAATCTGTAGGTGACCATCAGCTTAGAGTGTTTAAGAAGGATAAGGAGAACAAGGGAAAACTTATGACCACAGGGCTTTGGAAATATACCCGTCACCCGAACTACTTTGGAGAGGCTACCCTTTGGTGGGGGTTATATATTATGGCGGTGTCCGATTTTAACAACCTATGGTTAGTTTTTAGCCCTGTCGTAATAACCTTGTTTGTAAGGTTTGTTTCTGGAGTTCCACTACTTGAGAAAAAGTATGACGAAAACGGAAGAGAGGGTTGGGAAGAATATAAAGCTAAGACCAGCGTGTTTATACCCCTTCCCCCGAAAAAGGGTTAGGATTAAATTATGAGACTAAATGAAAAACTTATACAAGATTTATTGGTGTAAAAGGTGGGGTAAATTTATTTGATAAAGGCATTGAGATTAAAAAAAACTTTTAAGGAGGTTGCTAAATATGTTAGACATAATTTTATATAGCGGTTTTGCTGGAATTACTGTCTTCATCGGTGGTATCCTAGCAAATTATTTTAATCATCATATGGCAAAGAGCCCTATAAAACAAGAAGTTACACACACCTTTATGTCTTTTGGTTCTGGGGTTATGCTATCCGCACTTGCCCTGGTTCTAGTTCCCAAAGCTTTAAAAAGACTTGACTTAATCCCATTGAGTATTTCTTTTTTGCTCGGTTCCGTTATCTTTATGTACCTAGATAGATACCTAGCCAAAAAAGGCGGGAAAACAGCGACGGTTCTAGCTATGATGATGGATTTTATACCTGAATCTATAGCTCTTGGGGCGGTTTTTGCCCTTGAACCAAAGATGGCAACCCTGCTCGCTATATTTATGGGTCTGCAAAATCTGCCAGAGGCGTTTAATGCCTATAGAGATCTTGTTTTAAGTGGTGTTAGCCCTAAAAAAACCCTTGCCTTATTTTTTGTATTGAGCTTTTTTGGAATAGGTGGCGCTATGATAGGTCATTTTATATTGAGTGATTATCAGAATATAACAGCTCATTTAATGATTTTTGCCAGTGGGGGAATACTGTACTTATTGATTCAAGACATAATTCCAGAGAGCAAGATGGAAAAACAGTATCTCACTTCGATTGGAGCAACGCTTGGATTTTTAATAGGAATAATTGGCGAAAAAGTTGTATAGGTATCTTTATAAGAAATTCAGAATATGTGCATTATGTATTAACCTATATGTTTTTAAAAACAATTTACAACCTAGTGGGGAATTACCATGACAAATTATAAGACAGTTGGAGTTTTGGGTGGCTTGGGTCCTATGGCTACGGCATACTACTATAATATGGTAATAGCTAAAACTGACGCTAAAAGAGACCAAGAACACGTAGACATGATAATCGTAAATAGGGCTACAACCCCCGACAGGACATCATACATCCTTGGTCAATCTGCTGAAAGCCCATTAGATAAAATGTTATCTGATGCAAAGATGCTGGAGGAGGCGGGTGTAGATTTCTTGGTTATAACTTGTAATACAGCACATTACTTTTATGATGATATAAGAAAGGCTGTCAAGATTCCCGTACTCAATATGATAGAAGAGACCGTTGAAAACGCCATGCTAAATGGTCATAAAAAGCTAGGTATTATGGCGACGGTTGGAACCCTAAAAACAGACTTATATCAAAATATGTGTATAGAAAAGGGGATAGACTTCTTTGTTCCGGATTTAGACACCCAAGATAAGATAATGAGTATTATTTATAATGACGTAAAGGCTGGCAAAAGTGCGGATATGGAAAAGTTTAATTCAATAGTTGAAGCCTTTAAACAAGCTGGCTGTGATGGTGTTATATTGGGATGTACAGAACTCTCTATAATAAAAAAAGATGAAGGCTTGCCAAGCGACTTTTTTGTTGATTCATTAGAGGTTTTGGCAGAAAGCACCATAGCTAAATCCGGAAAGGTGTATCTTAAATAGTACTTAACGGACCTCGAGCACCACGTTGCGCTTAAAAATATATTAAATCATATTATTTATAATTTTGGACTATCTCTTTTTTTCTGAATATTTTAAAAGGAGGGATACTAGGGTAAGTGAGATACCTATTATCAATAATGCCGTATCTAAACCCGTATTATCTGCCAGATATCCAAACACAGGGGCTATTATAACCGTTGCTATCCCAGTTATCTGATTCTCTATGCTCATAACTGTAGCCCTGGTTTTTTTATCCATATGTTCATCTACTGCATCTACGTATATTGGTTTTCTTGTGTCGTTTATCATATTTAGGAATAAGAACAAAATTATTATTGGGATTATCGCGGATATATACGTTGCAGCTGAAATTCCGAGTATAGTGAGGCCTAAGAATAAAAATGAGAGGTTCATTAACCTTGTGCTTGAGGCTAATTTCTTTAGTCTATATGCGTTTCTTGATGAGATTGCACATATTACATTTATAAAAGAATATGAAATTCCAAGTATTATTATTATGGCGCTGTCGTTTTCTAGTCCAAATATAGCGGCTGCACCAGAGGATAGGATTATTATCTTTAATATTGGTTGTAGCATGTCTTTTATGGTTTTAGTAACTGCAGTAAATAGACCTTGGTTTATTAATATGCCCCTTAGAGGTGCATTTTTAAAGATGGATTTTAAGTCTGATTTTACTTCCTTAGATAGCTTTTCCTTTGGCTTAGCATCTTCATCCCTATCCAAGTATTTTGGATAGGTAGATATAAGTATGAAATCTAAGATATATGGTATTATACTCGCTAGGAAAATCCATCCTGATGATGGTAGTGCTAGCATTATAAAAATGGAAATCAAAGAACTTATAGCGGTTCCTATAAGCGAGAATGATCTAGTTCTACCATATACTAGGGTTTTGTATTTTTTTAGAGAATTTTTTTCTAAGTATGTTAATATCATAGCCTTGTGAGTCCCAGATCTAAAGGCCTCTCCAAGTCCAAAGAAAACCATAGCGAGGGCTGCTACTATAAATGAACTTGTAAAGAAGAATATTACAAATGATATTATATAAAATGAAAAACACATATAGAGCTCTTTTTTTCTTCCGTAATAGTCTGCTATTATTCCTGAGGGAACTTCAAATAAATATATTACGGTTTCTCTTATTGCGTATAAGATACCTATCTGAAAGATGCTGACTCCGTGAGAAATTAGGTATATCAAGAGAAAGGGTTTAAAAAATGCTAGGTTCTTTAAAAACCCATAGGCGGAAAACTTCATTATTTGCCTGTCTTTGGCTATTTGTTTTTTTATTGAGTCTTCCAAAACTTCACTCCTATCACTGTTCATATCCTACAGTTTCAATATACCATATAATTGTACTTAATTTAAGGGTATTACAGGGTTTAACCTCATTGAAAAACCTAGGGTATTGGTGTAAAATTTATTTATTAAAAGAGATTTTACTTGTATCTGAGAGAGAGAGGAGGAAGCGGTTATCTAGTTGACATTGATAGTTTGATAGCTGCCATATTAATATGAAATATAAATTGCATAAAGATAAGGTGATGCTTGCGAGCTTGCCTACGCCAGTAGAAAAGTTAGATTTGAAAATTAATGGTTACAGTTTATACGTTAAGAGGGATGACCTAACAGGGGCTGAGTTGACGGGAAATAAGGTGAGAAAACTCGAGTACCTTTGTAAGGATGCAAAGGATAATGGAGTTTCAGTTCTTATAACCTGCGGGGGAATCCAATCTAATCATGCCAGAGCAACTGCTGTTGCGGCAACAAAGTTGGGTATGAAGGCACATTTATTCTTGGCTACAGATGATGAAGTGGTGGATGAGGGCAACGTTTTAATAGACAAGCTATTTGGAGCTAAAATAACCACTGTTAGGAGCGCCGATTTTGAAAATATAAATCAGATAATGGAAGAAGCAAAAGAGGAATATGCAAATCGGGGGATTAAAGCTTATCCAATACCGCTTGGAGCTTCAAATGCCATTGGAAACTTGGGCTATTTAAATGCCTTTAACGAGATTTTAGAATATGAAGAGGAAGCGGGAGTTGTTTTTGACACTATAGTTTGCCCTGTGGGCTCAGGCGGGACATATTCTGGACTTTGGATTGGTAATTATCTGAATAAGTCGGGAAAAAAGATAGTTGGAGTAAATGTATCTCAAACTGCTGACTACTTTAAAAATGTAATTTCAGATATATCTACTCAAACACTAGGTGATTTGGGAGAATCTTACAAAGTACAACCAAGTGATGTAAGCGTTATAGACGGTTTTGTTGGAAAGGGGTATGCGATTTCTAGCAAGGATGAGATAGACTTTATAAAAGATATGGTTATAAAGACCGGAATACTATTTGATCCAGTTTATACGGGTAAGGCATTTAAGGGGCTTATAGATACTTTGAATACGAAGCCAGAATCTGTTTCAGATAAGCCAAATTCAAATGTTTTATTTGTTCATACTGGTGGTCTGTATTCTGTGTTTGCCAGGGCGGAAGACTTTTTTGGCAATACTTTGTAAATTTTACATTTTAGTTTTTGAGTTATTATAAACTTGATATTGTTTTTTGGAACGCTTATTATGAGATTAGGTTTTGGTTTATTGATATTGATTTAAGGTGATAAAATGAAAAAAATAATTGCTGTTTTATCTATAATGGTTCTAGTATTTTCCCTTACAGCTTGTGGTGGAAATAATGAAACTTCTACTGAAAATCAGCCTTCTGAAGAGGACAAGGTAAAAGAGGATGATTCAAGTGATAAATCTTCAAAAACAGATTCAAAAAACAAGGAAGACGAAAATATCAATCTGGATGAGGATTCATCAAATACTGAAAAAGACCTTGATGAAGATGATTTTGAAGACCTAGACGAGGAAGATTCAAATAAAGAAAATGAGAAACTTGATGAAGATGAAGACGAGTCAACTGATAGGGATGATGAAGATATAGAAGAAGATGGGTATGATGGGGAAGATGAGAATGAAGGACCCACTGAAGGTATTGACGAAAATATTAAAGATCAGGTTGATGAATATGTTGATTTAAGTGTGGACCGCAGTTTAGAAGGTGTAAAGTTATTGGAGAGTCTAGATTTTTCTTCTAAGCCAACATCTTTTTATACCAAGACAAAAATTACATTTCAGGGTAAAGAGAGTTATACTTCTGTGTTTGTAAACGGTAATGACACCAGGATAGAGACCTTCCAAAATGGGGTGCGCACTGTGAGCATTCACAAGGGTGACGAGGGATATACTTACAATTATACAGATGGCGAAACGACAGGCCAAAAGATAAAAGACAATGATGTAGAACTCGGACGGGAGCTCAGTATAGAAAATAGTATCTCTGATAAAGACTTTAGTTTTGTAAAGACTGCTAGGATAGAAAATGATGGAGAAGAAGACGTTATATACATAGAGGGAGTACCTTCTTCTGATGGCAGCTATAGCAAGATGTGGATTTCACTTAAAACAAAGATGTTTAAAAAATCGCTTTTTTTAGATGCTTCCGGCAATGTTTTGTCAGAGGTTGAGATGGTGGATTTTGAGATTGGAAATGACTATTCAGATAAGATGGTTCCAGATGAGAGTATAACTTTTAATGAATAAACTTTTCTACAGTCTGAATATAATTGACTTTGTAAATACTTTGAGACGAGCTAAACTTTAGTTGACTTGTATATATTTTCTTAAAGAGAGGAGTAGAAAGATGAAAAAACTTTGTACTTTGTTGTTGGTGTTTCTGCTGATGTTATCTGTATCAGCCTGTGGTGGAGAATCTGATTCATCTAAAGATGAGCCAAAAGAAGAAGCTAAAAAAGAGGAAGTAAAAGACGACAAAGAAGAGGCAAAAGAGGACGATAAAGAAGACCCAAAAGAAAATAAAGACGCAGATACTGAAGAAGCTAGCACTACCTTTGACAAGACCTTAAAAGGAAAGGAATTATTAAAAGCAGCATCATCTACTTTTAAGTTGCCAGAAAGTTATCGTGATAAAATGAGGATTACTTACATGGGAGGTGTAAATATATCTTCGACTTATGTATCTGGAGACAGTTTTTACACCGAAATTGTACCTGAAGCTGAACCTAATGGACCTAAAGCGATAATTATTTATAAGGCAGACGAAGGATTCTACTATAATTACGTCCAAGGAGAAACTACGGGAATCAAGGGAATTTATGAAGAAGAAATGAAGGATGAAATGAAAGCAGGAACCTTTTTTACTGCTGATGATAAGGATTTAGATGAAGGAGGAGCTTTTGGATTAATAGATGCGCGAGTCGAAATGCTAGATGGAGAAGAGATGGTTTATTTTGAGCGTATAACCGAAGACGGACTTATTGCGAAGAATTGGTATTCTATAAAAGATAGATTTTTAAGGAAAGTCATAGGAGAAGTTGACTCTGGTGATGTAGTTGCTAAATATGAAGTACTTGAATTTGAATTTGGCGGAGATTATAGAGATAAGTTAATTTTAGACGAAAATATTACTTTTACGTTGTTAGAATAAGCTTTTTTAAGGCTCATAGAAGTTTTAAGGCGACCTAGACGTTAGTTCTTGGTCGCTTTCTATTTATTCGTGTTATTCTTGTTTTTCTTGTCGTAGTACCTTTTTCCAGCGAAAACTAACATTGAAAATGCTACTAGGACCCCAAAGCCTATCAGGGCCATTTTTGGTCCCCCTAGTATTGAACTTCCCGCATAGGAATATACCAATACCGACGGAGTTTGTCCTATTGCGGTTGCGGCTATAAAGGTTAAGAATGGAATTGATGTAAGCCCTGTAGCATAGCTGACTAGGTCAAATGATATAAAGGGGAATAGTCTAGCTATCAAGATTGCGTATTTTCCATATTTTAGAAAAAAGTCATCTAGCTTTTTTAGGGCTTTTTCTCCTGTGAATTTTACCGCTACATCCCGCCCAAGTATTCTGGATATTGAAAAGCAAAATGTGGCCCCCGCTAAAAGCGATACAAAGGAAAGCAACCCTCCAAGACTTGCTCCAAATACGGCAGCATTTGCAAGGGTTATAATTGATGCTGGCAGGGGTGGGATAATGGCTTGCATTAGCATCAAGGTAAAAGAAATGAGAGCAGCGTATATTCCAAAGCTCCTTATATAAGCTGTTAATCCCTCTATATCTAGGTTTAACAACATCTTTATAGAGAGTTTTACAAAGTCGTTGAAGTCTGAGTTAATATAGTACAGAGTGATTACTACAACTAATACAAATGCCAAAATAAATAATAGAATATGTTTTCCCTTTTTCACATTTTTCCCCTACATATCCTTGTTTAAAGATTCGAGTTTTAAGAGTTTATTTTTCATATCTAATCCACCGTAGTATCCAGTTAAGGAACCGTTTGAACCTATAACCCTATGGCAGGGGACTACTATTACCAATGGGTTTCGGTTATTTGCCATTCCCACTGCCCTACATGCCTTTGGTTTTCCTATGGCTTCTGCAACTTCCTTGTAGGACCTAGTCTCTCCATAAGGTATCTTTATGAGCTCCTTCCAAACAGTTTTTTGGAAATCTGTTCCCCTCATCGAAATCTTAAAATCAAAGGACTTTCTCTTTCCCTTAAAGTATTCTAAAAGTTCTTTGTATACTTGGGAGCAGAGTTCGCATTCTTTTACTTTTAGAATCTCAGTGTTTTCGTTTACTATATTTATTGCGATTACTTCCTCAGCATCGCATACAACTTGGAATTTTCCGTATTCAGTATCATAGACGGCAGATGTTAAATTTGCCATAATAACCTCCTTTTAAAAAGTTTTTTATCTTAGTTTATGATAACATATTAGGGAAGCGGGTTGTACGTTTTTAGGTTAATATTTAAATAAGAGAGAAATAGATGTCTAAAAGAGAAGAAGATAAAAAGCATGGCTTTGACAGCCAACATATGAATACCTTAGCCCTTTATTTAAAACAAAAATTTGGGACTAGGGTTGCAAAACTATCTTTTGATGCGGGCTTTACCTGCCCTAACAAGGATGGGAAGTTTGGTGTTGGTGGTTGCGCCTTCTGTTCTTCCCAAGGTGGTGGTTATTATACTGGCACTGCTAAAGAACAGATGAATCTTATAAAGGATAAGTGGCCTGAATGTAAGTATCTAGCTTATTTTCAAAGCAATACAAATACCTATGCTCCCGTGGAGGTATTAAAGAGGATCTATGATGACGCCCTAAAAATACCAGGCGTTCTTGGGCTTGCAATAGGAACTAGGGCGGATTGTCTTGGAGAAGATGTCCTCTCTCTTTTAAAAACCTATAACGAGGAGACCTTTCTATGGGTTGAACTCGGACTTCAAAGCACAAATCCAGAAACCAGAAAGCGGATGAATATCTGCTGTACTATGAACAATTTTGAAAAAGGAGCCCTTAGTCTAATAGATAACAATATTAAGACAGTTATTCACATCATACTTGGCTTGCCAGGGGAAACCCGCGAGGATATGTTTAATACAGTAAGATACGCCTGTTCTCTAAAACCCTTTGGCATAAAACTTCATATGTTTCACTTAGTAGAGGGGAGCGCCCTAGGAAGGCAGTATCCAGATGGGTATGGATTGATGAGCCTAGAAGAATATGTAAAGCTAGTTGTAGACCTCTTAGAAATAATCCCAAAAGATATAGTGATACACCGCCTAACAGGAGACCCCCCAAAGCATGGGCTTATAGAGCCAATCTGGGTTAGGGATAAGAGACGGGTTTTGAATGAGATACAGAAAGAGTTTAAACAACGAGACACCCACCAAGGTTTTCGCGGGTCAAATTAGCACCTAAGTACGTTTATACGGGGTCTTGCCTTCGCCACGTACCTCTTAAGTACGCTTACTCAGGTCGCGCCCCTAGTAAACGTGCTTATGTATCTAATTTGCCTCCGTGAAAACAGGATTGTGATTAACGTAGTTACTACGCTGCGTCGGGTCTCAACTCTAGCAAATGCACCTATCCAAGCAATTTGACTTCGCGAAAACGTAAAATTACTTGTCCTTTTGAGTTTTCACTTCCTTATCTTCGCACAAATCCCTCAGTCGAGTAGTTACTACACTCCTTCGGAATTTTGCTTGATAAGTTTGTGAAATTCTCAAAATCCCTGCGTAATTTGGGTGGGGCTTTTTGATTTTTGGGGTTAATTGGGGTATAATACACAATATACACACTGAATACACTTGAATGGGGTTGATATTATGATTAGGAAAAATATATCTTTATCAGAAAATGAGTATGAAATAATTTATGACTTTGCTAAGAAGAAGGGATATTCATTTTCTGAGATACTTAGAAGGGGTGCTTTGTCTTATATTAAAAGAGAAGAAGAGCTAGACCTTGTGAAGTTTTTAAATGAGCATTTAGACTATGTTTCTGAAGAAGAACAAAGGGAGATAGATGCCTTAAATATCGATTTTAATGATTTGAGTGGAGAGGAGTTAAGCATAGATGACTTCTTATAAGCTGATATTTAAGAAACCCGCAAAAAAATTTATGTTAAAGAATAAAAAAATTGGTTTGAAGTTTTACCAAGCTTTTATGGA
>PDWI01009103.1_pt1 | contig 11486 bp, 9 predicted proteins | sample 1430891 | NCBI WGS metagenome assembly PDWI01 (sample SAMN01162508, study PRJNA174530) | Oral metagenome, whole genome shotgun sequencing project. | biome: Marine environment; feature: Marine mammal; material: Swab sample of the gingival sulcus; isolation source: swab sample of gingival sulcus... | reverse complement strand
TATACGGAAAAACAGAATAGACGAACATGAAAAGATTGTCAAATCATTAAACCGGAAGCTATTTTGTTGCCACAATCATAAATGACGGCGCATGCCCCCAAAACAATCTATCTTCTTCTGTCAATAGTTCCTCGTCAAAATGGGTATCCACATAAAATTCTTTAAAACCGATTGCAAGCATTTCATTTAAATCCCACTGCGGACGAATCTTATCGCTCAAAAAAAGTTCTTTTGAGAGCCGCTCCTCTAAATCTTCGTCTTTATGCCGTTCGCGGGTATAACCTTTTTCTTCTGCCAATTTTAAATTCTGCCGGTACACTTTTTCTATTTCAGGATCAAAATAATGCAGGTTAAAATTCGCATCAAAAATAATCAGCTTTCCGCTTTCTTTCAAAATTCTAAACCATTCCCGATATGCTTTTGGCGGATTATCCAATGTCCAGGTAACATTCCGGCAAATTAAAAAATCAAAAGTATTATCTGCAAAAGCCGTATTATGAGAATCCATTGTTAAAAATTGCACATTCTTTTTTGATTCACAAAGGGTACGGGCTTTTTCAATCATATTATTCGTTACATCAATGGCGGTAACTTTGCAGCCCATTTCCGCAAGCAAAACCGCAAAAAAACCCGGCCCCGTCCCGATATCAAGGACGGAAGCCTGCCCGTGAATAGTACGCTGCAAGATTTTTCGCCACACTTCTTTTTTAAATCCGTTCAGCTCACCTTGCACGCAATCTTTGTAACCGTCGGATTCATTTTCCCAAAAATCTTTTATAAGGTTGCCTATCGCCATACTATCCATGAACCTCTTTATTGTATCTCAATTTTATTCCATAAAAAAGGAGTAAAAGAATCAAAACCGGCTTCTACATTTTTCAGTCTTTTATTCACAAGGAAAATTTCTTCGGGATAATAAAGCGGTATATATGCAACATCTTCGTACATTTTTTTGTAAATTTTGTTATAGCCCTTTTGTTTTTCTTCTTCTGTTGTTTGAATCAGCACATTTTCAATCATAGCACTCAACGAAGTATCCTGCCATGCAACAGCAGGCGAACTTTCACTGCCGGTAAACAGACTTAACAAAAAGCCATGAGGGTTCCATGAATCAGAATATGTTCTATAAATAATGAGATCATAATCACGGTCTTTCCACAGTGAATCATAATATGCATTCATTTCACGGTTGTCTAATGTGAGTTTAATTCCCGCTTTTGCGTATTGTGATTGCATATATTCAGCTATTGCTTTCCATTCAGGATATTCCTGATTTGAAAATACAAGCGTAAAACGCAACTGTTCTCCGTTTTTTTCCTGTACTCCTTCGGAGTTAATCTGAAAACCGTCATCAGCTAACAGCTTTTTTGCTTTTTCAACAGTGAACGGATACCATTCACTGTTTTCGTCATTTGTATACGGAACATCTTCTTGAAATAAGGCTTTTGCAGGTTTTCCTATTCCATTCATCAAATGTTCAACAATCGCTTTTTTATCTATAAGCATATTCATTGCTTTTCGCACTGCGATGCTGCGCAGCGCAGGATTGTTATAATTGAATATTCCAAAAAAAGAGGTCGTAGACGGATAGTACTTTATATCAATATTTTCAGCATCTTTGAGCGAAGGCAAGCTGTCTATAGCAACCGAACTCATCGGACCGCCGGTAATATCTATTTCGTTATTTTGCATTGCATAGATACGAGCCTGTGCATCAGGAATAACAAAAAACTCAATTTTTTTCACACTCGGCACTTCACCCCAGTAGTTTGGATTTGCTGTTAAAACAGCTGTTTGGTCTTTTTGATATGAATCAACTACCCATGCACCGGTTCCGATTGGTTTCACAAACGCTCCCTTGGGATCACCCGCCGGATCCACCGAATTTATCCCCATAATACGAACGGGACGAGGATAAGAAAATTCAGTTAAAATCGGGTAATACTTTTCCTTAAAAGTAAAAACAATGGTCATTTCATCTGCAATTTCGATTGTATCCAAATACCGTGCAATATTAACACTGGAACTTTTCGGGTCGTACACCCATCTGTCAAAAGAAAATTTAACTGCTTCCGCATTTAACGGCGTTCCGTCGCTAAAGGTTACCCCTTTTCTCAAATAGAAAGTGTATTTTTTTCCGTCTTCGGAAATATCCCATGATTCCGCCAATGAAGGCAGCATTTCACCTTTTTTTCCGTATTTTACCAAACCTTCATATACCAATGCGTTTGCCTGTATCAAGTTTGTACTCATAACAATATTATCCAGATTATCAAGACCAGGATCGCTTGACAACGCAATCCTAAGCGCCTTTTCTGTATGTGCTTGTTTTTGCTCAGAATTTTCCGAAGAACATGCACCGAAAAATACGGCAATCAGTACAGTAAAAAACAGCACTATTATATTTTTTTTCATATTACCACTCCATTAAAAAGTTAATTTAAGCATACAACTTACAGAAAAATAAAAAACAATGCAATAACTTTTAATAAACATCACGGAAATTAATTTTACCATATTTAATAAGTACTCCATGGGAAAAAACATGAGAGATGAGTCATATTGCACAACCATGTCATGTATTCGGAATACCCTGAATCATTGAATCAAACAGCAGCTTTGTGTATTCATTTTTTAATGGAACGGATTCAGATACCGTAACTTCATCAACAATGTTTCCATGCCGCATAACATAAAAACGGTCTGCCAGCCGCAACACCGAATCTAAATCATGACTTATAAAAATAACGGAAAATTTATGAGTACGCTGTAATTTTTTTACCGTATCTAAAATTTTATGCCGTATAATCATATCCAAACTTGAAGTAAACTCATCAAGAATCAGCAGTTCGGGTTTTGCAAGCAATGCACGCGCTAAACACACTCTTTGTAGTTGCCCGCCGGACAAGTGCCGCCCTTTTAAAGCTGTATCAATCCCGTGTAATTCAACGCAGGCTAAAATTTCTTCAATAGCCTGATGTTTCTCTTTTGACTTTAAATGAAAAAAATTATCTAACGGTTCTTCCAGAATTTTATAGAGTGAATATACCGGATTAACCGCAAGGAATGAATTTTGGAAAACAATTTGTACCTTTTGTCTGTTCTCTTTTGAATGGAACATTTTTTTTGAACGGTCAACACCATTAAAATACTGTTGCCGCCCCGAAGCAGCTTCTTCAATTCCTGACAAGATTCGTGCCAATGTACTTTTGCCACTGCCGCTTTCGCCAATTATTGCAATAATTTCACCTTCTTTTACAGTTAAAGAAATATCTTGGAGAATAGGCTTTGTGCCATAATTTTTATATAGGTGTTCTATCTGTACACTGTTTTTTCTCTCGGCAAAAGGCGGTTCTCGTTCTGCTGCTACCACCTTTTTTTTCTGTATTGACTGCAAAAGCATGGTTGTATACGAATGTTTTGCTTCACGGTAAATTTTCTGTGTACTACCATGCTCTACAACTTTTCCGTCTTTTAATACATACACATAATCGGCTGTTTCCAAAACCAATGCAAGATCATGCGTAATAAGCAGGAGCGTTGTATGCAACCGCTCTTTTAAATTCAGCAGCTCTTTTATAATAAGTGCTTGATTTACCATATCAAGCGCCGTTGTCGGTTCATCGGCAATAAGCAACCGAGGCTCTTTCAGCATCATCATTGCAATCATGATACGCTGGCACATACCGCCGCTTAACGCATAGGGATAAGAATGCAATACGGTCTCATAATCCGATATTCCGACTGTTTGCAGCACGGAAATTATTTTTTTTGTTACTACACTGCCGCGGAGCATTCTGTTTTGAATGTTTCCGTAAAACAAGGCTTCCTTTAATTGTTTGTAAATTGTCATAGTCGGGTTGAGAGCTTCGGCAGGATTCTGTGTTATCAATCCTATTTGTTTTTGAATGAGCTGCTTTCGGATTGAGGGAGGACTATCAAGAACATTTATTGTTTGATCAGCATGCGTCGGAATAAAAACACACCCTTCTTTTACAAAGATATGTTCAGGTAAATTGTCTAATAAGGTTTTTATAAATATGGTTTTTCCGCTGCCGCTTTCACCTACAATCGCCGTAACCGTGCTTTCTTTTACATTTAATGACACATTATCTAAAATAATTTTCTTTTGGTGTACGGCTTGATATGCGATAGTCAACGATTGTGCAGAAAGAATATTTTTTGCCATTTTTAACCTTGCCAATATACAATTTTACAATTGGATACTTTTTTTCAAGCCTCTGCCTAACAAATTAAAGCACAAGACAACAATTAAAATACATAATCCGGGCGCCCACATCATGTATGCATGACTATTAATAAACGGGCGAGCCTCATTCAACATAATTCCCCATTCAGGAGTCGGCGGCGTTATTCCCAGCCCCAAAAAAGACAGTGCTGAAATACTTAAAATAATTCGAGAAACATCCAACGCCGCAAGTGAAAGTATTGAAGTAATAACATTGGGTAAAATATGAGCAAACGCAATTCTTATATCGGAGCTTCCCGAAACTTTTGCCGCTTTTATATAATCGGAATGCTTAATTTTTTTTGTATTCCCTCTAATCAACCTTGTATATTTTACCCACCCAACCGCTATCATGGAAAGCAATAAATTTTGAAATCCCTGTCCCCAATTTGCCAACAAATAAAGCGAAATAATAATTTGCGGAAATGCCATAACCATATTCATAAAAAAACTGATAATCACATCTACCGCCCCGCCGGCATATCCCGTTACGATTCCTAACGGAATACTGATAATAAGATTAACAGCAATAATAATAAAACTGCTTGCAAGTGTTATTCGCGCTCCCATCAACAACCGTGAAAAGACATCCCGTCCCAACGCATCGGTGCCGGCAATGTGTTGCCTGCATGGATGAATCAAACGCTGATCAATACTTACATCAAGTGCATTATACGGTGCAATAAACGGTGCAAAAAGTGCAATGAATAGAATGACTATAAATAACAGAATACCTGCGCAAAGTGTGTTATTTTGTTTGTACAGAGTACGAAATGATTTCACGGTCTCTCCGAAAAACAGGATCTGCCGCATAATATAGGGCATCTATAAACAGATTGATACAGGCAACCATTCCAGCAAAAAGAATAAGAAATCCCTGCACAACGGGGTAATCCTTTTTTAAAATCGCTTCCACGATGTATTTACCAACCCCCGGATAACCGAAAATACTTTCTATTACAAATGATCCTGCCAGCAATGCAACAAAATTATGACCAATTAAGGTGATAAGCGGAATCAGTGAGTTCCGTAAAATATGAACAAAAAAAACACTGATATTTTTTAAACCTTTTATATGTGCAATAAAAACATACTCTTTTTTCAGCGTCTGACCAAAACTATCTTCAAATAAAAGTGTATATTCTGCAATACTCTGGAGTGCTAATACACATACAGGCAAAATAAGTCCTTTAACTCCTTCATGATATACAACAGGAAGCCAATGATATTTTACACAAACAAAATATAGCAACACTAAAGAAAGCCAAAAAGTAGGCACACAGCTCATCACAATAACCGTTAATTTAACAATCTTCGTAATACAGTTTTTTGAAATACTTAAAAATACCCCCAACACAATCCCGATACAGAATGCAATAGATAATGCCGCAGTACTCAACAGTAATGTCTTAGGAATCTTTGACAAAAGTTCTGTTATCACCGCTTTTCCCGAAAAATAGGACGTACCAAAATCAGCATGAATAATATTATTAACCCATTTCAAATATTGCTGAAAAAGAGAAAGATGCAATCCCAATTCCTCTTCCATTACTTGTACAGCTTCTTTTGAGCCTTTTATACTATCAAAACCTAAAATAAGCTCCGCAGGATTTCCATGTGTCGCTCTAATAACAACAAAACCTAAAACGGAAATACTAAACATAAGAAATAAAACAGAAACGGTTTTTAAGCAGGAAAAATAACACAAGGTTTTAACTTTTTCTACCATACACGGTGCCCGAGTCTTGTTAAAAAGCGGATAAAGATAATTAGCATTGGATTACATTTTTTTCAAAAAAAATACAGAGATTTTCCCTCCTGCAAAGAAGAAAAATCAATTAACCGGAACAATCGGGTAATAAAAAAGCGCCTAAATCAACTGTTTAGACGCTCTAATTACAGTAAAAATAGCTATTTTGCTAAAACAGCAGCAATACGCTCCAAAACTTTTTTACGATCAAGCGGTTTTACAATATAATTTTTTGCGCCAAGAAGTAACGATTTCTTTACCAACTCTTCCTTCCCTAGGGCACTAATCATCACTACTTTTGCATTTTTATCAAAAGCCATGATTTGCTCAAGAGCGGTTATTCCATCCATCTTGGGCATTGTTATATCCATTGTTACCAAATCAACATCAGGACACAGTTCTTTATATTTTTCAACGCCTTCAAAGCCGTCAGCTGCTGTTGCAACAACTTCATATCCTTCACTTGTTAAAATCTGACCGATTTGTTTTGAAACAAAAATAGAATCATCAACAACTAAAATGCGGAATGATGATCCATCAGCCTTTTTACCGGCAGGATCACGTTCATTAACACCTTGAGAACCCTGTTTAGAAATCATACCAACTCCTTATGTTCTGTCGCGAATCGCAACATTTATTTCAACCTTACCTTGCTCTGTTTCCATAGGTACAATTAATGCTTCTATATCACTTGTGGATATCGCCATATTATCGCCTGTAAAAAGAGCCGGCGGTGTTAAGTCAAACTTAAAACCTAAATCATGCAATCTTGTAACAGCTTGAGCTGTAATCAAATTAGCGAGTTCAGTAATGGTTGCACGGGATAATTCATCAAATTCAGTTAATTCTTCCTGATTCATCGCCGATGCTATTTTTAAAGCAGTTTCCGCAGTCATATCAAAAATAACACGCCCTTCAACATCACCTGCTAAACCAACAATAGCTGCAACACCCATAACCGGCATACAAGTAGATTTCAGATACAAATCCCCACGTTTAATTTCACCTCCTAGTACTTGTACCAAAATATTATAGGCAGCTTCACTAAACGGATTGATATACTCTACACGCATTCAAGACTCCTCTATTAAAAATTAAGCGAATAGTAATTCGCCAATTACAAAAGATATGCTTACAGTTTTTCAGTCTGTATCTTATATCTGTCTATAACAGATAGCAAATCCCTTTAAAATTACTATGCAGCATATTTTATTAGATTGCTGTATAGTAGTAAACGGTAAAACTCTTACCGTGATAACAATAATCTACTCCCGTGAGAAAGTAGCTATATCCCCTGTTATTTGACGTAACCAGCCGCTTTGTTTGGGCATTGCTTCATTAGCCCCAAGAACAATCACACCGGTTGGTTTTAATTTTTCACTAAACTCTTCCAAAAGTGCCTGTTGCTTATCGGTCGCCATAAGAGACAATACATCACGCGCAAAAATTATATCTGCATCAGGCACCGTATTTTGGTGAGTACAATCATGGTATTCAAACATAATTGTATCTTTAATTTCCTGTGAAAAACTCCGCGAACCGTCAACACCCTGTACTAAATAAGGTGTATATCTTCCAATAATCTGTTCTTCAGGAACAGTAAGCATAGGTGCATTTGAAATAGCAAGCAAATCAGAATCATTAGCATAAATACGGATTACAGAACGAGGGTATTTATTTTTCAATAAAACAGCAAGACTATATGATTCATATCCGCTTCCGCAACCGACATTCCATATATTTATAACCTTTGATTCATTATCAGGAAGAGCAGCGTTTATCGCATTCATATATGCATCAGACCAGTATCGGCTTGTATCAGGAGATAAAAACGGCTTTAAAAACTCATCAGCATGTTTTTCAGTTTGAATTTGAATGTCGGAAGCAACACGGGTGTCGCGCCATTCATAATAACGCTTTTCGATCCAATCAGAATTTACCGGAGAAGCATAAAACTTTCCTAAAGCGGCAAGCGTGTCACTGATGAATTTTACATCCAACTGATCATTAGATATTTTAGCAGTTGCATCCAATACAGGTTCAGACTGAGCTAAAGCTTTAACGGGAGCTGCAATTTCTGATTCGGATATTTGTGCACCTTTCAGGTTTTGATGTACAAACATACGATCAACATCAAGTAAGATATACAGTTGACCGGCATTCTCCACAACACCATAGATATATTTAATATTTATATCTCCAAAAATCGGATGCGGCGGTTGAATTGCGTTCTTTGAAACACCGACAACTTTATCAATGCGGTCTACAACAATACCAAACGCTTGATCATTTACATTAATAATAACCATACTTTCAATACTGTCTTTTTCCCGCTGCTTAATAGGAATGTTAAAGAATATACGTAAATCAATAATCGGTATAATATCACCGCGTAAGTTATATACTCCCAGCACAAACGGTGAAGTGTTCGGCACATAAGTAAAATTATTTGCTTTTGCAATCTCTTTTACTTTCATAATATCAATTGCATAGTCTTTTTCAGCAAGCGAAAATGTTATCATTTTAAAATCAATGATAGACATATTATCGTGAAGGATTATTTCCTCCATGTTTTCATTTGTATCAGTATTCATCTTGGTGTCATCCATAAACTACTCAATCCCCTTTTTACCAAACAGAAGCTTCACGGCGCTCACGTGCATTTATACCTTGCTTTAAACCAAGGTCAAGCAGCTGTGCAACGTCAACAATTAATGATACGGATCCATCACCCAAGATAGACGCTCCGGCAATACCGGGAGAATTGGTGAACTCATCTTTCAACGGTTTGATAACTACATCTTCTTCACCAATTAAACTATCTACCATTAAGCCTACTTTCTTATCAGCAGTTCCGACAATAACAATGTAGTAGTATCCTTCTTCTCCGTTTTCAGATGCCGGAATACCAAAGAGACGATTCAGTCTTAATAAACTTACAACTTCATCGCGTACATTAAATACTTCATAGTTGTCAATTCGATTAATTTCTTCACTTCGCACACGATGGCTTTCAATAACAGAAGTAATCGGTATTGAGTATACTTCTTGACCGACTCTGATCAACAAGCCTTGAATAATAGCAAGTGTCAAAGGAAGTTTGATTGTAAAACGGGTACCTGAATTTTTTTCGGAAATAACATTAACCGTTCCGTTTAATTTTTCAATATGCGTTTTTACAACATCAAGCCCCACTCCGCGTCCTGAAACATTCGAAATAGCTTTAGAGGTTGAAAAACCGGGTGCAAAAATCAATTGATATACTTCAACATCCGTTAAGTTTTTCCCGGGATGCAAAAGCCCGCGCTCTACCGCTTTTGCTTTTACCGCTTCGACATCAATTCCGCTACCGTCATCTGAAATTTCGATAACGATCATATTTCCTTCATTACTGGCTTGGAGGAGAAGCGTTCCCTGCTCCGGTTTTCCTAATTTTTTACGTTCTTCAGGTGTTTCAATACCATGATCTAAAGAGTTTCGAACACAGTGCATAATCGGATCCAGCAGATCTTCAACAACCGATTTATCAAGCTCGGTATCTTCACCTTCAATAACAAGCTGAATATTTTTATTTAAGCTGCGAGACAAATCACGGACAACACGGGGGAAACGGCTGAAAATCTGGCTAATGGGTACCATTCGGATTTTCATGACACCTTCTTGCAGTTCTCCTGAAATACGTCCAAGATTTTGCGCTGACGACCTAAACTTTGCAACAGAGTATTTTAATGATGTTTCAAAGTCAGAGAAAGCGTCAAACATATTGACATAATCAACGGAAAGCTCTTTTTTAACCGTGTTAATATCAACTCCGTTTTGAAGTTTTTGCAGAGCGTTAGGAATTTTATCGACAAATTTACGTAATTGTTCTTTATACTCACCGTTAGCAGCCTGAAATGAAGAATACAATTCGTTAAATTCTATTGAACTTTGATTAAGTGAGGCTTTTGTAATAACCGTTTCACTCACCAAATTAAGGAGGTAATCGATTCTCTTGGCATCAACACGCAGCACAGAGCCTGTTGAGTGAGTAGTATTTCCGGTTGAAACTTGAGGACGTTTTGACGGCTCCGACTCAACCCTATTCTCTGCGGCAGGGCTGTCCTCTTCAAGTGATTTAGCTTCTTCAATCGTCGGCTGCTCAACATGTTTTGATGTTGCTGCGCTTATGCTCCCCGAAACATCAAGAACTAATTCCTGTACACGTGATGATAGTGTAACATCGCTGATAACCGAAACATCTTCAACAGCTGCCTGACCGGCTTCCGATGCAACATAATAAATAACCTGACTATGAAAGATGTCCTCATATAAGGCATCAAATTCCGGTATTGTTTTTAATACAAATCCAACTTGTTTCAATGCTGCAAAAAGCTGAATACCTCCGACGGTGTTCATTAAGTTGCTTTCATCAAAAGTTGCGGTAACTGCATATACTTTATGACCTTCAGGTACCGCTTCACGTAATTCTAAAATTTCATATTCTGAAAGCCAGGAAATCGCATCTCCGTCACTAATATTTTCCGGAGCAGGTGCGCTTTTTTTGACTTTAGGGGCAGGCTCTTTCTTCGCGCGTTTTTTTACGGTCTTTTTCTGCTTAGGCAGATATGATCTTAGCCGACTGACTGTATCGGAAACATCTTCTGAGTACACATCCCCGTTTGCACGGGCTTCTAGCATATCTTTAATGATATCCAACGAAAACAGCAAAAGATCTACGGTATCTGTATCTATAGTAATTTGTCCAGACCGTATACTGTCAAGCAGGTCTTCTAATGCATGGGTAAAACCTGACAATTCAGTCATCTGAACAGTAGCAGACCCTCCTTTTAGGGTATGAGCGGCTCGGAAAATTTCATCGATAGCATCCTTGTTCCCAGGATCCTGCTCAATAACTAATATATTACTTTCCAGCTGTTCAACCTGCTGTTCCGCTTCACTAAAAAAGTCTTTTAACAACTCTTCATTGTTAATGTCTAGATAATCGCTCATAGCTTTAATTCTAACTGCTTTTACAGATTAGTCAAGGTCTTAGTTTAAATTATATGTAATATACTTCCATAATAGCGCTTATAATCTCAATGATATATGCATTAATCAGAAAAATACCAGATAAAAGCATCAAACATCAACAAGTTGCTGCTTTTATGGTGCTTTATATCAAACATAAAAACAAGATTTTTTAGGATATATCCCCGTAAAATGGTTGAACATGTGTCATTATTTTTGTATAGTCCATGTTTATCTACAGCTAATATTCAGAAAGGATACTGCTATTGTGTGTAAACACAGTAGTTTATTGGGTGTTTTTACTGAAATATGCAAAAAAGTTATTACTCTGATACCAATACATCTTGGTATATAAACTGAAAATTTTTGATTAACGACTTGTAACGATAAGGAGTATTTTATGAGCATTACAAAGGTATTGTTTCTTGTGTTGGCAGGCAGTATAGCTGCGTTGCTGTACGCATTGCTGAAAACACG
>PDWI01009102.1_pt1 | contig 11487 bp, 11 predicted proteins | sample 1430891 | NCBI WGS metagenome assembly PDWI01 (sample SAMN01162508, study PRJNA174530) | Oral metagenome, whole genome shotgun sequencing project. | biome: Marine environment; feature: Marine mammal; material: Swab sample of the gingival sulcus; isolation source: swab sample of gingival sulcus... | reverse complement strand
AATTGATTAAACGATTCTTGAAAATAAACATAAAAAAGAATATTTATTTTTTTTGTAATATTCTGATTATCAGTGTTCTATTTGTATAGAAATCTGCAATTCTTAATTTTTAACTTTTAATTTTTAATTTAAAAAAAATGTTAGTGTTTTATTTCTCCTATTTCTTCGGGGTTGTGTTTGTGTTTGAAGAAAATCAAAAACAACACAGCTATAACTAATGCGTAGGCTGCAAACGAAAACCAAATTCCGCTCCATTGTTTTATTCCGTCTGTAACAAAAAAACTGTCAATGATTATTCCGCTCAACCAGCTACCTATAATTGCCCCAAAGCCGTTTGTCATCATCATAAATAATCCTTGGGCACTCGCTCGTATTTTCGATGGACTTTGAGTTTCGACAAACAATGAGCCTGAAATATTGAAAAAGTCAAATGCCATTCCGTAAACAATCATTGATAAAATAAGCATCCATAAACCACCGGCAGGATTTCCCACTCCGAATAATCCAAATCTAAATACCCACGCTACCATACTCATTAGCATAACTTTTTTGATTCCTAATTTTTTTAAGAAAAACGGAATTGTTAGAATAAATAATACTTCCGAAATTTGTGAAATAGACATCAAAATAGCCGGATATTTTACGGCTAATGTATCTTTGTAAATATCAATAAGCGTGAAATCGTGAATAAATGTGTCGCCATACATATTTGTAAGTTGCAATGCGGCTCCCAAAGCCATTGAAAAAACAAAGAACAATGCCATTTTTCCGTTTTTGAAAAGTTTAAAAGCATCTAATCCTAATGCTTCGGTTAGAGTTTTCTTTTCGTTAGTTTTTATGATTTCGCATTTTGGTAACGTAAATGAATAAAAAGCCAGTAGAATTGAGGCACCGGAAGAAATATAAAATTGATATGCTGATTTTTCAAGTCCTGTAAGACTTATTGTCCACATAGCCAAAATAAATCCAATTGTTCCGAAAACCCGAATTGGTGGAAATTCTTTTACAATGTCCATATTTGCTTTTTTCATAGCCGAGTACGCCACTGTAATCGAAAGTGAAATTGTTGGCATATAAAAAATCATATTCACCAGCATAACCCAAAACATTGTTGTTGGTGAGTTTATTGTAGGTATTGAGAATAAAATTACTGCTCCGAAAAAATGATAAATTCCAAGTAATTTTTCGGCATTTATCCATCTGTCGGCAATTATTCCCGAAATAGCCGGCATAAAAAGTGAAGCTATCCCCATTGTCGAAAAAATTGCACCAAATTCTGTACTCGACCATTGTTTGGTCTGAAACCAATATGCTCCTATTGTTATCAACCAACTTCCCCATATAAAAAATTGCAGGAAGTTTAGAATTACAAGTCTAATTTTAAGATTCATAATTACTTATTTTCTATATTTTTTTTAATTTCTTGAATTTCTTTTTTTAGTTCTGCGGCAAGTTCGTAATTCTCGTTTTCTATTGCTTTTTGCATTCTGTCTGTTAGTTCTTTTAATTTTTTCTGCGGATTATCTTGTTTTAATTTTCTTATATTAAATGCGGCTTTTTCCAAAACTGTTTCGTAGGCGTATATTTTACATTTGTATCTGACAGCCAAAGCTATTGCGTCGGAGGTTCGAGAATCTAATCTGATTATTTCTTCTGTTTTTTGATTAACACAAGTAATTTCAGAATGAAAAACTCCTTTTTCTACTTTCGTTATTATTATTTCTTTTATAGTAATGCCGAAAGATAAAAGTGTATTTACAAATAAATCGTGGGTCATTGGACGCGAGCTGGGGAATTTTTCAAGTGCTATGGCTATTGCGTGTGCTTCGGCAGTTCCGATTACAATTGGTAGTTGTCTCCAACCGTTTAATTCTCGTAATACAATAATGTATTGTGGTGAGTTTGTGGGGGCTAAACCTGTTATTGCCAACTCTATTTTGTCCATTTGCTTTGTTTATGTATTTATTGTTAATTCTTAATTTTTCATTCTTCATTATTAATTTAATGAAGTGTTTATGTAACAAAAATAAAATAATTTTTCTTTAAAAAGAAATTTTGTCTTAATTTGAGTATTTATTTTTTAATTTTGATTTTATTGTTATGAAAAAAAATAGAAAAAAATTCGATTTTTTAATAATCGGTTCCGGTATTGCCGGTTTGTCTTATGCTTTGAAAGTAGCTGAATATGGCTCGGTTGCTATTATTACTAAAAAAGAAATTGACAATACAAATACTTTTTATGCTCAGGGAGGTATTGCTTCTGTTATGGATACGTCGGATAATTTTCAAAAACATATTGACGATACGCTTGATGCAGGCGACGGAATATGTGACCTGAAAGCTGTTGAGTTTTTGGTGAAAAATGCTCCCAAACAGATAAAAGAATTGGTAAAATTTGGTGCTAATTTCGATAAACTCGAAAATGGTGAATTTGATTTGGCAAAAGAGGGCGGACACTCCGAACATAGAATTTTGCACTACAAAGATATTACCGGACGCGAAATAGAACGAGCATTGACCGAAAGTGTGCGGAAAAATAAAAATATTCAAATTTTTGAAAATTATTTTGCATTAGATTTAATAACGCAACATCATTTGGGATATATCGTAACTCGTTATATGTCTGATATTGAGTGTTATGGAGCTTATGTTCTGAACGTAGAAACAAGTGAGATAGAAACTGTTTTGTCAAAAATAACTGTGCTTGCAACAGGTGGAATTGGTACTATATATAATGTGACCACAAATCCGCCAATTGCGACTGGCGATGGTATAGCAATGGCACATAGAGCGAAAGCAATTATAGAAAATATGGAGTTTGTGCAGTTTCACCCTACGGCTTTGTATGAGCCTGATGTGCGTCCGTCTTTTCTAATAACAGAGGCTTTGCGTGGGTTTGGTGCTATTTTGAAAACTATCGACGGAGATACTTTTATGCCAAAATACGACAAAAGAGGTAGTTTGGCTCCGCGTGATATTGTGGCACGCTCTATTGATAATGAAATGAAAATTCGCGGACACGATTATGTTTTGCTTGATGCGTCGAAAACTAATCACAAAAAGTTGGTTGAGCATTTTCCGAATATTTACGAAAAATGTTTGTCGTTGAATATTGATATTACAAAAGACCCGATACCGGTTGTGCCGGCTGCTCATTATTTGTGTGGTGGTATAAAAACTAATTTGAACGCCCAAACTACCATAAATCGGTTGTATGCAATTGGCGAAAGTGCTTCTACCGGAGTTCACGGAGCCAACAGACTTGCGTCTAATTCTTTGATTGAAGCGGTTGTTTTTGCACAAGAAGCTGCTTCGCATTCTACCAAAATTATTAAAAATTTGAGCTTTAAAGAAAATATACCCGACTGGGATTCAAAAGGAACTGCTTTGCCCGAAGAAATGGTGCTTATTACTCAGGAATTCAAAGAGTTACAGCAAATAATGACTAATTATGTGGGGATTGTACGTTCAAATTTGAGAATGGAAAGGGCATTAGACAGATTGCAAATTTTGTACAATGAAACTGAAAAATTATACCGTCGGTCTATTCCTTCTCAAAAAATTTGTGAACTCCGAAATGCTATAAATGTAGGATTTTTGGTTATTAAAATGGCAAAAAGACGTCGCGAAAGCAGAGGGTTACATTATAATATAGATTATAAATTCAAACTTGATGTGTTGAAGTAATTTTCTATAAATGTATTTTAATAAAAAACTGATAATCAGTATGTTATTTGATTATCAGTTTTTTGTAAATTAAGAAAATTAAGCCTTACAATTGTCTAAAATTTCTTTTTTCCTTAGTTCTGAATTTATCGCAATTTGTTTTATTTCTTCTTCAAATTTTTGACGTTCTTCTTTACTTTCCCAAACTATAATGTTTTTAATTCTTTCAATTTGTTTTTCTTTATTAACTTCTCGTAGATTATTAGCCGTATTGGTAAAATATTGATGTGAAGTAAGAAATTTAACTTGAATTTTATTCCAATCATTGAGCGACCCCATTTTATTTTGAGCTTTCAGTTCGTCGTATAGTGTGTTTGAAACAGGGATAAAATCAATTCTTCCCAGATAATCCAAATCCGAATCACAAATAATTCGTTCTAAGGTATTTGTAGGTTTTGGAGGCATTTCGGTAGCCATTATTAATTTGCAAATAATATCAATTTGTTTTTTTGTATAGTTGTATCTCGGCAACATTTCTTTTGCTATCTGACAACCATAATATTCGTGGTTTTGATAACTAATAATGTGTCCCGAATCGTGAAATAAAGCTGCGGTTTTGAGCAGTAATATTTCTTCGTCAGATACTTTTTCTCCGTAGCCTATAAGTTCGGCTTGATTTACCACATCAATCGTATGTTTATAATTATGATAATGTAAATAATCGGGTAATTCTTTTTCGAGTTTGTCGAGTATAATCTCTTGTAAATCAGCGAATTGACGTAGTGCGTACTTAACTTGAAAAGTGTCGTTAGGAGTAAGCCCCGATTGTTCAGGGTCTTCTGTAAAATCGTCTTTCAAACGCTCTAAAATATACATATCCAGTTCGCCTTCGTATCTGACCGGAAGTGTGCCGTGATGTTTGCAAATAAAATATTCATTAACAAGCACAAAAGTATTTGCCGAAATATTTATTTTTCCAATATCGCTCGAAGTTGCCATTCGCGTTGCAATATTAACAGTTTCGCCTTTCAGGTCGTATGAAATTTTCTTTTTTCCGTACGCCGAAGCTTTTACAGCTCCTGTATTTATTCCAATTCGTAGTTCCCAAAATTCTTTTCCTTGCGAGATGTATTCGTCGTGCAATTTTTGTACAAAAGCGGCAATTTCAACACCAGCCATAACAACATCAATCGGGTTTGTACTATTTTTTACGGGAACTCCGCCCGCAACCATATATGAATCTCCTATTGTTTTGATTATCTGTAATTTATATTTTCTGGAAATTTTGTTGATATTGAATAAAATTTGGTCTAATTCATCTATAACATCTTGTACGTTTTTACCTTGTGAAATTTTTCTAAATCCGTGAATATCAATAAATAAAATTGTTACCATATTGAATCTCAATTTTTTTTCGCCCAACGAAACATTGTTGTTAGTCGGTAGCATATCCGGCGGGATTTGTGCAATAATATTTTCTAATTTTTCAATATTTTTTGCCGAAACCTCCTTATTCTTTTTTAATTTTGTAATTTCTTGACGAAGTTTTTTATTCTCTTGCATCAAAGTATTTACTTTGTATATAAGGTCTTTATTATTGAGATTTGTCATGATGAGTCTTTTTATTTTATTAACAAATTTTATACCGTAACATGAATTTTTTAGAATACGCAATTAATTTTTCCGAACCCGAAAATGAGTTCTTAGCACAGCTACGCAGAGAAACAAATTTGAAAGTTTTAATGCCTCGAATGTTGTCAGGGCATTATCAAGGTTTGCTTCTTAGTTTTATAAGTAAAATGATAAACCCTCATAAAATTCTTGAACTGGGAACATTTACCGGATATTCGGCTTTGTGTCTGGCTTCGGGACTAACCGAAGACGGGAAAATTGTCACAATTGAAAAAAATGATGAGTTAAAATTCATTTCCCAAAAATATTTCAATAATTCCAAATATAAAAATAAAATTGTACAATATTTTGGGAATGCTTTGGAAATTACCCCAAAATTGGATATGATTTTCGACTTGGTTTTTATAGATGCAGACAAAAGGGAATATATAGAATATTATAAAATAATATTTGAAAAAGTGCGAAAAGGTGGTTTTATTTTAGCTGATAATGTTTTTTGGAACGGAAAAGTTTTGGAAGAAATAAACCCAAAAGACGAATACACAAAAGGAATTATAGAATTTAATAATTTTGTAAAAAATGATAAAAGAGTAGAAATAATTACTTTGCCGATTCGAGATGGCTTGATGATTATTAGAAAGAGATAAGATACTGATTACTAAGAATATACGGTAGAGTAGGCGGATTGTAAATTTTTAATTCGACTAAGAATAGTATATTTGCAGAAATAAATAAACAACTTACACAAACAAAGCCAAAAGCCAAAGGCAAACAGCTAATAGCTCTAAAAACTAACAAAATGAAATATTTATTTTTCGATACAGAAACAACAGGATTTCCGCCATTAGCAAGGTTAGTGCAGATTTCTTGGCAAATTTGGGAAAATGATAAAAAAATTGACAAAAAAAATTACATTATTTATCCCGAAAATTTTATTATACCCGCTCAGGCAGCACAAATTCACGGAATTACAACCGAAATTGCTATTGAAAAAGGAGAGGATTTAGAAAAAGTAATGACAGAATTTAACGAAGATTTAAACACCGTTGATACAATTGTTGCACATAATTATAACTTTGATAAACAGATAGTTATGGGTGAATTTAAACGACTTTCGATATTTACTATTTTTGAACAAATTCCGAATATAGATACAATGAAAAGCAGTACATATTATCTAAAATTACCAAAGAAAAACAGTCGTTACAAAGGTTATAAATATCCAAGATTAGAAGAATTGCATCGGTTTTTGTTCAACGAAGACTTTGATAACGCTCACTCTGCCGACGCCGATGTCGATGCAACAGTAAAATGTTTCTTTGAACTACAAAAAAGAAATGTTTTAAATTGAAAAATTCTCAGGTAAAAATAAACACATAGTAAAATGATTACCAAGGCAAAAGCCAAAGGCTAACAGCTAAAAGCAAAAAAATAAAAAAAGATGCGGATTTTATCAATAGATTACGGTGCAAAAAGAACGGGTTTGGCAGTTACCGACCCGAATCAAATTATTGCTTCGCCACTCGAAACGGTTGCTACGAAAGACCTTTTTGAGTATTTGAAAAAATATTTGGAACAAGAAGAAGTTTGCGAAATTGTGATAGGACACCCAAAACACGCCGACAATACCGACGCAGATATTTTTTCGGCAATAAAAAATTTTGCAAATAGATTGAAAAATAATTTTCCGAATATTAAGTATGTTTTTTACGACGAAAGATACACCTCAAAAATGGCTGCCAAAGAAATGGTGTATGCCGGTTTTAAGAAAAAAGACAGACAAAAAAAAGGAAATCTCGACAAAATTGCAGCCGCATTGATACTTCAAGAATATTTACAATCAAAAAAATAATAATTATGTCAGTTTTATTAGAATACGCAATGTTTCCGACAGACAAAGGAGACAGCGTCAGCAAATACGTTAGCAAAATAATAGATATGGTTCGCAGTAGCGGCTTTCCGTACAAATTGTCGGCAATGGGAACTATCGTTGAAACTCCGACTATCGAAGATGCAACTCAAATTATAAACAAATCTTATGCTTTGCTCGAACCGCATTCAAATCGGGTTTACACCTCGATAAAAATGGATATTCAAAAACAAAAAGATAACAGATTGGTAACAAAAATTCAATCGATAGAAAATAAAATTGGCGAAGTAAATAAATAATTATTGTGGCAAAAAAAACAAAATACGTATGCTCAAACTGTGGAGCAAACTCGGCTACTTGGCTTGGCAAATGCTCTATGTGTGGCGAATGGAATACCTACGAAGAAGAAACAGTTTCGACCGGCAAGCACGCTGCTAAAATTGTGCAATTGAAAGAGTCGAAACCTACAAAAATTAACAAAATCAGCACCAAAGAGCAAACCCGAATCGACACAAAAAATAAAGAACTGAACAGAGTTTTGGGCGGTGGAATTATTCCCGGGTCAATAACTTTGTTGGGGGGCGAACCCGGAATCGGGAAATCGACACTCGCTCTGCAAGTAACATTGAGTTTGGATATTCCGGTGCTTTACGTGTCGGGCGAAGAAAGTTTGCAACAAATAAAATTACGTGCCGACCGTATAAATTCGACCGCCGAAAATTGCTATGTTCACGCCGAGGTTTCGCTGGAAAATATTTTGACCACGATAGATAATCTCCAACCGCAACTTGTTGTAATTGATTCTATTCAGACTTTGCAAACCGAGCGTTTGGAATCTACGCCGGGCAGTGTTTCGCAGGTTCGCGAATGCACAACTTTGATTCAGCGTTACGCAAAACAGGCTGATATTCCGTTTGTTATAATAGGTCACATAAACAAAGAAGGAAGTATTGCAGGTCCTAAAATTTTGGAACACATTGTAGATACTGTTTTGCAATTTGAGGGCGATCGTAATTTTATGTACAGAATTTTGCGAAGTATTAAAAATCGTTTTGGTTCGACATCTGAAATTGGAATTTTTGAGATGATACATTCCGGCTTGCGTGAAATAAACAATCCGTCGGAATTGCTGATGTCGCAAGGTAATGAAGTTGTTAGCGGAGTAGCAATAGCAAGTACTTTGGAGGGCATACGACCTCTGTTGATAGAAGTGCAGGCACTTGTAAGCACGGCAGCCTACGGAACTCCGCAACGCAGCAGTACTACTTTTGATTTACGACGATTAAATATGTTGCTTGCCGTGTTAGAAAAAAGAGCAGGTTTTCGGCTGTCGTCCAAAGATGTTTTTCTGAATATTGCCGGCGGAATAAAAGTTTTTGATACGGCAATGGATTTGGCTGTAATTGCAGCAATACTTTCGTCAGATTTAGATTTGGCAATTCCCAAAGGTGTTTGTTTTGCAGGCGAAATAGGACTTTCGGGCAATATCCGCCCTGTCAGCCGAATTGAAAAACGTATTAGTGAAGCTCAAAAATTAGGTTTAAACGAAATTTATATCTCAAAATTCGTAAAAGGCGTAGATTTTTCGCAATTTTCAATAAAAATAACACAAGTAGGGAAAGTTGAAGAAGTTTTTAGGAATTTATTCGGTAGAAAATAATTTTTTTATATCTTTGCACCGGCTCCGTGGCTCAACTGAATAGAGCATCAGACTTCGGATCTGAGGGTTGCGGGTTTGAATCCCGCCGGAGTCACTTTTTTTATTAGCTTCCAATATTCTGTAAATCAGATATTTATCTTTTCTTTACAGTTCCTCAGATTATCTTTCCAATTTATTGAAAAAAAAGAATTGTATTTTAAAAAAAAGAGTTTTATTTTTGTTTTCTTATAGAACTTATTTAAATTTTTTCTATTTCTTAAAAAATGTCTAAATTTCATTTATATTTCGTTACTTTTTTTGAAAATAGCACCACTATTTTCTACAAAAAGTGCCTCTTCTAAATAAAATTTAGCTCATTTTCAGTCAAAAATTAAAAGTTTAAATGAGTTCATTAAAAAAAAATCAATAAAATAATAATAATGGAAAACATAGAAGAAAGAAAAGGAATGCCTTTGTTGGGCGATAAATTTCCCGAAATGACAGTTCAAACAACCCGCGGAGTACTAAATCTGCCATCGCATTTTGAAGGAAAATGGTTTGTTTTGTTTAGTCACCCTGCTGATTTCACACCTGTATGTACTACCGAATTTGTAGCTTTTCAACAACGTTATGAAAAATTTAAAGCGTTGAATTGTGAACTTATCGGATTGAGCGTAGACCAAGTATTTGCTCACATAAAATGGGAAGAGTGGATAAAAGAAAATATGGGCGTTGAAATAGAATTTCCAATAATTGCCGATACCGGAAAAGTGGCTAACACGCTTGGAATAATTCACCCGGGAAAAGGAACAAATACCGTAAGAGCCGTATTTATTGTAGATGCCGAAGCAACATTGAGAATTATGTTGTATTATCCGCAAGAATTAGGTCGAAATATGGACGAAATTTTGCGTGTAGTAGAAGCTATGCAAATATCTGATAAAGAGAAAGTTGCGATGCCTGCAAACTGGCCAAACAACGAAATTTTGAAAGATAGAGTAATTATACCGCCTGCAACCGATATTGATACTTCAAAAGACAGATTGAAAAAAGCCGAAGAAGGTGAATTTGAATGTTTTGATTGGTGGTTGTGTCATAAAAAATTAAAATAGAACTAATTTATTTTTAACAAAAAAGCGAAATTATATTTCTTTTAATTTCGCTTTTTTTATAATCTTTTTATATCCAAAAAATGAATTATTATTCAATAAGCCATTTGAATTTATCCAAACAAATTTGATATTTCTTTTCGCTAATATCTACCACATAGCAGTTTTTTTCGCTATCTAAATCAAGATTTACGGAAACTTCGTTTTCTGTCATTGTGTTGTATTGTTTTACTACAAAATTTAATACTTTTTGCGTGTTATTTACTATTATGCGTTTCTTTTCTAACTCTTTGTTGTATAGATTGTTATGGGTTATAGTTGGTAGTTCTTTTAATACATCTTGTTCCGAAAAATTACTAACTTGATAGTTTAAATTTTTTTGCTGTAAATCATCTTCAAAAGCAATAATTATTTGGTCATTTTCGGGTTCATTTAGTTCTGTTGGTAAATCTTTGTTTGGAATAATATTTTCAGACGGTTGTTCATCAGCAACAAATTGTGTTTGTTTTTTCGCAGAAGTTACAATAAATTCGTTTTTCGGCTCAATATTCATTTCTTTGTAAATTCTTGGAGCAATTACAAAATTTGTTTCGTAAGCTTTTGTAGAAATAACATTTTTATTAAAAAATAAATTTATTCCCAAAAATAAAACCAATAAAGCAGCTATCGGTAATGCTATATAATATATAATGTGTCTGTTCTTTTGAAAATTTGCAATTTTAGGTTTTACTTTTAATTCGTTTTTGTCAAACGGAAGTTTTATGTTTGTAGGCGACAGTTTTGTTTTTTTGTATAATTCAAGTTCGTTTTTTAGATGTTTATTGTTGTTGGTAATCTTTTGTAATTCAATTAGTTGTATGTTGTTTAATAATCCTTCGGAATATGCAATCATCAAATATTCCAAATAATCAATATCTTCTATACCGGATTTTTTCAGTTCATATTTATTATTAAAAAAAATATCGTTGGGATTTGGTAATTTTGTTTCAGAAAACAAACGATATTCGTTTAGTAAATCCGGATTTTCGTTAAATATTTTTTCTAATTCGTTTTTTTGAGCTGCGGTTATAACGTTCTCAATGTCTGAAATACAAAGGTATTCATAAAAATTTATATCGTCTATTTCGGATTTTTTTATTTCATTTTTTTTGTCAAAAACAACATCAATTTCAGAAACCGAAAACTCTAAAATATCTTCCAATTCAGTTTTTATATCAGGATTTGCATCTAAAAAATTCTCAAATTCTAATTTTGTTTGTGCGTTTAATTTGTTTTCGAGATAATCTAATGCAAATTCTTCGTAATTATTTCTATTTATTTTTTTCATCACAAAAAACGTATTAAATGATATTTTCTAATTTACCAATAAGATTTTTTAAAGTTTTACGAGCCCTAAAAATATATACTTTTACTTGACTTTCAGACAGATTGGTTATTTCGCCGATTTCCTTGTATGAGTAGCCTTCGTAGTCGCGAAGCAATATGAGATTTTTCTGTACAGCAGGCAAAGTATTGATAGCTTTGTTCAGAAAATCTTTCAAATCGGAGTATGTATCGTTACAAAACAACAT
>PDWI01009099.1_pt1 | contig 11488 bp, 1 predicted proteins | sample 1430891 | NCBI WGS metagenome assembly PDWI01 (sample SAMN01162508, study PRJNA174530) | Oral metagenome, whole genome shotgun sequencing project. | biome: Marine environment; feature: Marine mammal; material: Swab sample of the gingival sulcus; isolation source: swab sample of gingival sulcus... | reverse complement strand
GTAATTATCAGCTACAGCTACAGGAACATCGTTTGCTTCGGTTACATGAATATGTAATACTGCAGTATCCTCCTCTGTTCCATTAGTAGTAGTATAAGTGATATCTGGTACAGATCCACTAAAGTTATCTACCGGCGTAAAGGTATAATTACCGTCGGTATCGATAGTAAATGTTCCTACATTAGGAATAACTGCGTTATCTCCAGGTAGGTATTCAGTACCTCCAATGGTTACCTTAGTAACAGTTAATGGAAGACCTTGTGGGTCGGTATCGTTACCCAATACATTTCCGGTAGCCGGTGTATCTTCAGGAACTACAGCATAATCGTCAACTGCATTTGGACTACATATCGACTCGGTTATAGTTACATCAACTGTTTCTGAACAACCTCTAGCATCGGTTACTTCAAACCTATAAGCTCCGGCTATTAATCCGTTGACAACACTTCCATTGACAACAGCTGCCGCTCCGGCTGGTTGACTGGCTACAGCAAAAGTATAACCTGCTGTTCCGCCAAAGGCTGATAATACAACTTTACCATCTGATTTACCTTGACAAGAAACATTATCTTGAGATATAACTTCTAATACTAACTGAGCTGGCTCACTAATAACGAAGCTTACAGTATAGGAACATCCATTAACATCGGTTACCAAAACATTATATTGACCAGCAACTAAACCATTAAAAGCACCAGTAGCATTAGTTGTTGTTCCTAATTTATATTCATATGGAGCAGTTCCTCCAACTCCTGTTATTTGAACTGATCCGTTTGTATTACCATTACAGTCAATATCAGAATGAGCTGTCACATTCGCTGTTAAATCACTATTACTATTGGTGATTTCAAACGTTGTGGTTGCTGTACAACCTGTATTTGCTACAAATGTGGCTGTATAAGATCCCGCTTGAAGATTTTCAAATTCAGCAGGAGAAGCTTTACTTACGCCATTTAAGGTTACTATTCCAGCAACGCTTCCGGTTAAAGTTACCTTACCTTTTGCATTATTACAAATACTATTTTCTGTTACATTAGCTGTTAACATTGGCTTTTCGTTTACATTTAAGTCAACAGTTGCAGTTGCATCTACACAAGCACCTTTTGCTGTTGCAGTTAATTGTAACTGAATAGCTCCCGTAGAAGTTGGCGTAAAAGTAGGATTCAAAGCATTTACATTATCAAATGTTCCGGTTCCATTAACTACCGACCATGTTAACGATTCGTAGTCTTTTGCAGTTACTCCCCTTACAGGATAAACATCTCCTTCGCATAACTCAACAGTAGCAGGATTAACAGATATAGTTGGTTGTTTACTGATATTCAATAATACCATTTGTTCAGCATTAGGACAAACTGTTCCGCTTACTGCAACTAATTTCAACCAAACATAACCATTATCAATATCGAATTGACTTGGCGTATAGGTTGTATTTAAGGTATTGGTACTAGTAAATGTTCCAGTTCCTTTGGTACTCCAAATATACGCTGCTGGGTCTCCAGTTACAGTTAAGTTTGTTGTGTAATCTGTTGTTGTAGGACTACAAATACTTGCTTCAGAATCACCAGCTAGAGAAACTACTGGAGTACAACTAGTACTAATTGGCGTAGGATCATTGTGTTCTGCTACATCGCCATCACCATCAGGATCAGGATCACTACCATTTTGTGAAACATCAGTAACAGTAGTTCCAGCTCCATCTACACCTTGTGCTGTAACACTATTTTCATAGTTTCCTTCACTCTTTATTTTTACAGATAATTGAATTGCTCCAACATCTTCTGTAGCTAAGAAATTATTAGCATCTAACAGATTAGTATCAGTACTTCCATTAAATGAAGTATTTACTGCAAATTCTGTACTAGATAAACCTAATACGGTATAGTTATCAGCACCAAAAGCATTAGTCAAGTCTTCTACAACTTGTATATTGCTTAGGTCAACATTTCCAGCATTTACTATACGTATATTAAATAAAGCATTGTAAGTTCCATCGCCATTATTGACTATTGTTACTAACTGTTTAGCTGCTCCAATTTTAGGGTTACAATTTTTAACCACAACTTCTAAACGAAATTCCTTTCCTGTACAACTGAAAGTACTATTTTCAGGAGTAATGGTGTAAACCACTTTTCCATCGAATTCACCCGAATTTACCAACACATCGGTAATAGCACCAGTTGTGGCAGTTGTTTGCGCGTCATATCCTGAAACAGTACCAATCACATTTTGGGCTGTCCACGTAAACTCTGTTCCTGGCAAATTCGATAATGGTTGATAATTCACTGGTTTACCGTTACAAATTTCAATTTTTGTAGGGCTTACAATACTTGGTTGAGGATTTACTGTAATAACAATTTCTTTTTCTTCTCCTTTACAACCATCTGCACTTAGCGGTATCACTTTATAGGTTACCGTTTGAGGAGTACTGGTTGTATTTACCAATACATCAGAAATTCCATCAGTACTTGCATCAGCCTCAGCACGAGCTGTTTTACCAATAACATTTCCATCAGCATCCGATACCACAGGAGCATCCCAATAGTAAGTTGTACCTGCTAAATTAGGTGTAGTAGTTAAAGTTATATTTACATCTTCACCACTACAAATTGTTTTATCTAAACCATCGGTAACAACCGGAGTTGGATGTACTGTAACCACTACATTAGAAGCTGTTCCTTGACAAAATTCAGGACCAGGACCTGTTGGCACTACCACGTAGGTTACATCTATATCACTAGTAGTTGTATTAATTAACGTTTCTTCAATATCTATACGATTTCCAGCCATTCCAGGATTACTTATTCCCGGTACACTGGCTCTAATCCAAGAAAAAGTTGAACCGGGAACAGATATATGCGTATTATCATCAAAAAAGAAAGGTTGTCCACTACATACAGAATAAGTTAAGTTTCCTGTAATTCTTGGGTGTGGATATACAGTTACTACCACATCTTTAGAAGTACTAATACAACCATTAGTTCCTATAGCATAAACTTTATAAGTTATTGTTTGCGGAGTATTCGCAGTAATAGTATAAGTATCGGTAATTGGAGCGGCACTTGCACTCGCTTGAGCTCTTGCTGCACCTCCTGTTACTCCAGCTGTGTGTGTAGGAGCGTCCCAATAATAAGTTGCTCCGGCATCGTTATCACAACTTAAAGTTAAGTTAGCAGAGGCAGTATTATTATCAGCAGCACAAAGTCCTTGCTCTAACCCATCAGTTATAACAGGTTCTGGTTTTACTTTTACATCTACTGTTATTGGAGCTTGCTCACAAGTTGTTCCTTTTATTCTTGGTGTAATAACATAACGTACTACAGCATCGGTAGAACCCAAATTGGTTATTGTTTGCCCAATACTATTTGTTGTAACATAATCACTACTACTAAACCCAGTAGTAGCTGTTCCACTCTGTAAAGTAGCACTCCATTTATATTCAACTTCTAAACCTCCTGTTAGGTTATGTGCTAAATCAATTTGAGTTGTTCCTCTACTACAAAAATCATCGTTATTGTTAGTAGCAGTAGCATTTAACGTAGGCATTACATTTACGCTTACCTCAAAAGAAGTTCCAGCACAATTATTAGCAGAATAAGGAGTAACCTCATAAACTACTTCTGCAGCTGCTGTACTGCTATTGGTAAATGTTACATCCTTTATTACCTCTTTATCTTCATATGTTCCGTTAGGTGTAGGTATAATAGGTTGCCCTCCAAAAGTTACTACCGCAGGAACAGTTACAGCGTCTAATGTATAACCTTGAGCTGTAGCTCTTGTTGCGTTTCCTTCTGAGAAGGTTATTCCCGAAGCATCTCCATTACAAATATTCGCCTCTACATCGGCTACTAATGGCGTAGGATTTACCGTAATGGCAAAAGATTTACTATCGCCCGTACAAATAACACCACCATTATCGTATTTAGGTGTAACTGTAAAGGTTGCTGTTATTGGAACATTGGTGGTATTTACTGCCATAAAATCAGCAATATTACCTGTTCCCGAAGTACCTGCACCAATATTATTATCACAAGTCCAACTATAAGATAATTGATTTACAATCACAGGAACACCTGTTACAGTAGCAGTAAAAGGATCAATCGAAATGGTTTCAGACTCACATACTGTTTGTGCATTCCCACTAACATCTCCTAATGTTGGTTTTTGGTTTAATTTAACTTCAACATCATCTTCTGAAGTAGCACAAGCTCCGGCAGCACCAGTAATTGTCCATCTTAAAGTATAATCTTCACCTGGTGTTCCTGTAAAAACAGCTCCAGGATTTGTAGCATCATCAAAACTACCACCTGCTCCAAACACCACAGACCAAACTCCAGTTCCGGGTTCGGGTTCGTTACCACTTAAAGTTACATTTGTTGCAGCACAAGTTGCAGCACCTGTTTGGTCGGGACCTGCCTTTGCAACAGTATAAACTTTTACGGTTACAATATCATCGGTATAGGCACCAGTACAGAGTCCACTCTTTACTCTCCAACGAAATTCATAAGTTCCTTGTTCTAAACCTGTAACGGCAGTAGTTAACTCTGTTTTATCAGCAATAACAGGATCATTTGGTCCCGACATAAGCATCCATTTTCCTTTTTCAAGATTTTTTATGGAAGCATTTCCACTGGTTAAAGTAACCTCTGTTTCATCACATAAATCGATGTCTGAACCAGCATCAGCAATAGTTGTTGTATCGTATATCTTTATTTGTACTAAATCACTAGAAGAACAGTTCCCTTTTGTATGTTCCCATCTAAAGACATAACGTGTATCTTTCTGTAAGTTAGTTACAGTTGTTTTAGGATCGCTAGGATCTGTAATGTTATAGGTAGCATTCTCAGGCTCACTACGCACAAAAGTCCATTCACCGACTCCTCCTACTTCAGGTTCATTTCCGTCTAAAGTAACCTCATTTGTAAACGGAGTACCTGGACAAATAGTAATATTCTTACCAGCATTTGCTCGCGCCATTCTATTTTTTAATTCAACAGTAACATCTGCTGTACTTTCGGTACAAATACCATTGGAAATTGTCCATCTAAAAGTATAACTTTGTCCCTCTGCTCCACCTGACACTATTGTTGTAGGGCTTGTTGGGTCAATTATATTTACAGGATTCCCTCCTACTTGCGTCCACATTCCTGTTCCTATTGTAGGAGTATTTCCTTGTAGTTGAATGGAAGTTAATCCACAGTATTCTGTCTCAGTTTGCGAAACATCTGCGGTAGAAGGTGCTTCAAGATTAATTACTTTTACAATATCTTTCGAAGTACAACCAGTAGCGGTTCGAGTAATTGTCCACGCAAATTCGTAGGTATTACCCGATACTAATCCTGTAACGTTCGTATTAACAGCATTTGGGCTTACAATAGTTGGTGCAGCACCTCCTCCTGTTTGACTTTCTAAAGTCCATTCTCCCGTTTCTTCTCCTAATAGTGGAGTAGCAGTAGCAGTTAATGTTGCATCGGTTGCGTCACACAACTCTAGATCTGCCATAACTTCTGACTCGGTAGCCAATTGTTTAGCAGTAATAATTACTTCATCTGACCTAGGAGCACAGGTTGCTTGTCCTGTAGAACCATTAGAAATTGTCCATTTAAAAGTATAAACACCATCAACACCTGCAGCATTTGCTCCTACATTTGTTATTGTAGTATTGTATTTTGAAGGATTCGCAATAACAGGGTCTGGAGCATCGGCAGGAGTCTTACTCACCAAAGTCCACTGTCCCACAGCAGGGAATGTTGGTTCATTTGCCGACATAGTAACTTCATCAGAACAAACGGCTGTTTGGTCAGGACCTGCCAAAGCATCACCTGGAGCTTTAAAGTTATTAATGGTTATTTCGTCGTATTCAAAACAACCTCCACCAGTGGTTATCGTATATCTAAATACATAAGTACCATAGGTTAAATTCTGTACATCTACCGATGTTCCATTTTCGTTTGCCAAAGTAGTTCCAGCTCCTTGAGGCATAGAAAGAATACTCCAACTTCCAGTTCCCGTAGTTACCGGAGCGTTGGTTAAATTTAAAGCTGTTCGTTCACATAACTGTAAATCACCAGAATAAGTTATATTTGCACTGCTAGGCTGTGCAAAGAATGTAACTGTAGACTCATCTGTTGAAGTACAAGCTCCATTACCTAAACTATATTCAAAAGTATAAACACCACTATTGTTAGTTCCTATTGAGAAATTAGCACCATTAGGCTTCACTACTGCAGTATTATCAGCATTGTTAATAATAGTAACATCTGGCAAACTGGCAGGAGACTTTCCTTTTAAAGTCCATGTTCCATTGGTTCCCAAGCTTCCAGTTAAAGCCACAGCAGTCACAGTATTCACACAAAATTCCTGATCTGCTCCAGCATCAGCTTTAGCAGTAACAGAAAGAGTAAAATCGGCTTCTGTAGATGGACAATAAGGTCCTCCAGCTACTGTCCAACGGAAAACATAACTTCCGTTCATTAAATTAGATACAGTAGCATTTGCATCATGAATATCAGAAATTGCAGGAGTATTAGGACCACTAATTACAGTCCAAGTTCCTTCTCCTGCAGTAGGAGCAACAGCTGCTAAAGTATAAGTAGATAGATTACAAATATCATCTGTAGGGGTAGTTAAAGCTGCAAGGCTACCTGGGTTCGACACGTCTATTCTTACTTCGTCGGAAGCCACACAAGCTCCATTAGTAACAGTGTATTTAAACATATAAACTCCCGGAATAGTTGGTGTTACCTCTGGGTTATTTACAGTAGCATTACTAATAGCTGCAGCACCACCACCTATTTGTTCCCACAAATAAGTTGCACCAGGCACGGTATTTCCATTTAAAGCAATTTTCTGCGTTGGAGCAGAAATACACACTTTTTGGTCTTGCCCAGCATCTGCTGTAACATCACCACCAATAGTAACTACTGCCTCATCGGTTGTATCGGTACAACCATTAGGAGTTGATATAGTCCAACGGAAAATATAAGTATCATTACCCCCCGTAAGAGTAGCTACGGCATTTGGATCATTTTCGTCGGGAGAGAAAGTTACTGTTCCTCCTCCTGATTCCATTGTCCAAGTTCCAGTTCCCACAGCAGGTTTATTTCCAGATAAATTTACTTCGGTAGTTCCGGCAGGTAAACACTGGTCGGCTCCAGCAATAGCTGCTGAAGGACCCTTTTCATCACCCACTAACACCTCTGCTTCAGTCACATAACCACCACAAGAGTTACTAACAGTCCACTTAAATTTATAAGTTGTCCCCTCTTCTAAACCAGTAACTACTGCTTTAGGATCAGTTCTATCAGAAAAAACAACTCCATCGCTAGGAATTACGTTCCAAAAACTTCGTTCATAAGCATGCTCTTTAGGCTCAGCATCTAACTGCAAAGGGGTATTAGGACAAACATTTGCAGGAAGATTTGGCCATTTAGCATTAGGAAAACCACTTGCGGTATGCACATACGCAGTATCTTGACCAATACCACAACCAGCACCATTCTGTACCACCCACACAAAACCATATGTCTCATTTGAATGTAACCCATTAAGCTCTAATGTTGCGTCGTGAATATCGGCAATGGTTACAGGGTCCCCCTCAATTTGTGACCAAGTACCTCTCCCCTCCTCCGGAGTTAAGTCATTAGCTCTCAGTGTTGTCGACACAACATCACAATTCAAAAACTGATCGGTTCCAGCATTGGCATGTGGTATCATACCAGAAACTTCTATATTTATAAAAGCACTTTTACTTTCACAAGTACTTCCATTAGGAACTCGTCGGCTTATTTCAACCACATAAATTCCTTTCTTTAAACCTTCTAAAGCTATTTTTCCTCCCGAAGCACCACTAAATGGAGTTGGGTAGGTTACACTTGAATCGGGACCACTTACAAATCTATAAGCATCTTCACCATCACCAGCTGAACTATAATTTATGATTGCTACATTTTCTCCACATTCTAAAACCATAGGAGATGCATCTGTTATTGATATAGAAGGTCTATTTCTATAAAATTCAACTACACCTGTAGCAGGATATGTACATATTGTAGCTGTACTTTTTATTGTGTAAGAGAAAATATATTGATCATAGCTATTCCCATCTAATCCTGTTACTTGAGTTACTGGGCTAGTGGGGTCAACAATTGTGGCAGTTCCTCCCTCTGGCACTGTTCTAACAAATCTCCATTCTACTGTTTCCCCAGCATATCGCGGAGTACTTCCGCTCAATACTGCTACATCCATATTGGGGTCACACAGCACCTGACGTTCTACTCTCGCAATAGTTACGGGTTTTGCCCCCACTACGGGTTCTGGAACCGTTACCTCTACCTCTTTCGACCCAGTACTACAAGGACCTACCACATTCCAACGAAATTTATAGGTTCCCACAATTAGATCTAACACACTAATATTTGATTGTCTCAAATCTGGTGGCATAACTGGTTGTGAAGGACCGCTTATGAACTCCCAAAATCCATACTGTCCGTCTACACCATCACCACCATTTGTAGCAGTAAGAGTCACATTGGCATTACCAGATCTACAAACAATAGGAGGCGTACTCACCCATGCATCGATGGTAGAACTACCACCTCTATTGGTAATAACCACACTCGAACTTGAAACACATTTACCTCCATCAGGGTATTTTCTGGTAATTTGCCAGATTAAACTAGCTGTACCCGAAGCTGAAGAAGAGATAGTTAAGGTCGATTTGGGATCATTAATGTCATCTATGATAACACCACTTGCTCCACTACCTAACCATACTCCAGTTTCAGTAACCCCCGGAGGTAAAGTTGCCGGATCAGCTACAGCATTAGCATTTAAACTTGCTACATCGCCCGGACAATAAGTTGCATCATCTCCGGCAACAGCAATAGTATTACCTTTTATCGTTTGTGTTACATCTTGGTAAACAAACTCACCATCTTCACAAGTGGTGTACATTCTAAAAGTGTAAGTTAAGCCGGCCTGTATACCGGTAACTTCAGTTCCTAAAGTAGTAGGACTCACAATGTTTACACTAGGTCCTGCTATTTGAGACCAAATAACAGCAGTGCCCTGCTCCAATGGTCCAGTAGTACTACCATGTAGTATCAACTTGTCGCCAGCACAATTTAATCGTGCCACACCTGCATTAATAGAACAGTTCTGAGCGTTTATAACACCCGAACTCCCTAATAATAGCAGTAAAAAAATAATCGCTTTTTGCGTAAAATTTACTCTCATAGTAAGCTTTTTGGTTTATATTTAAATTTAATTATATTTTTTCTTGTTATATTATATATATAAGTAAGTGTCCTATTCAAAAAAACAATTCAATAGAACACAAACTGTCATCTATCATCAATAATATCTTTTAAACAATTTATCCATTGGACCTTATCATTTAGTGCTTCCACTAAAACAAACTGTTCGCCCCCATTTGCAATAAATAAATTTTTCAACTCGTAATTAACCTCAACAATTGTCTCCAAACAGTCGGCAACAAATGACGGGCTAAAAATCATCACTTTCTTTATTCCCTTTCGGGCTATATCTATTAAAACATGGTCGGTAAAAGGCTGCAACCAATTTTTATTAATTCTAGATTGAAATGTTACTGTATATTTTGTATCTATTACATTTAACTCTTTTGCCAATAATCGAGCTGTTTCATAACATTGTGCTTGATAACAAAATTTATTTTTCTCGTCAATCCTATTTTTGCATTGATGACTCTCACAATTTCCGTTTAAATGATTTTTACGAATATGCGAAAGCGGTAAACTATGAAACGAGAATATAAAATGTTCTATTTCTTCTAATTTATGTTGCTTTGCATTGTTAACCATGGCACCAATGTAATCCTTATGATCAAAAAATGGAGCTGTTACTTTTAATGGTATAACTGTATTCCACTGCTTCATAACCTGCATCACCTTTTCAACACAAGACCCTACTGTAGAAGAAGCATACTGTGGGTATAGAGGAACAACTGTTAGTCTATTGGGTTGTTGCTGTTCTATTTTCTTCATTACAGAATCAATAGAAGGGTTACCATAACGCATACCCAACTCAACATTATAATTAGGTGGTACAATTCCTTGTAGTAATTTTTTGGTTCTTTCACTGTAATAAAGTAAAGGCGAACCTTTTTCTGTCCATAACTTCTGATATAATTTTGCAACCTTTACTACTCTGAAAGGAATAATTATAAAGTTCACTAACATCTTTCGAAGTAGCCAAACGACAGACACAATACGCCTATCCCCCAGAAACTGAGAAAGATATATGCATACATCTTTTAGCTTAAAACTATCGGGCGTCCCCATGTTTATAAGCAGTATTGTTGTTTGTAATTGCTTCATATGTAAACACATTCAAAAGAGTTCAAATATAAAAATAATATCTCAAAAAGACAACTATTACTAAAACAACACATAAAAACACAAACACTTCTTAACAGTTTAGATTATACTGCGTATTACATACAAATATATTTATACTTATAACCCATCAATTCGCCTCAAACATAAAAAATTATATATCAAAAATATACCCCTTGTTAAATTTACAAATCTATCACAAAAGACATCTCTTCCGACAAACTAAAAACACCACTATTTATATTATATCTAAATAACACTCTATTAAATAAAAAAAGAGGCAATTCGGTAAAATTTGCCCCTTTTTCCTCTATATAATATATATACTATGAGTTTATTTTGCAGGAATATTCTTTAATGTTTCTACCAAGAAATCCCAGAATTTAGCAACTGTATCTACTTTTACTTTCTCGTCGGGCGAGTGAGGGAAACGAATGGTTGGTCCAAACGAAATCATATCCCAATTTGGATATACAGCACCCAATAAACCACACTCTAATCCGGCATGAATGGCTTTAATTTCTGGAATTTTGCCAAACTTATCATTATAAACGTTTTGCATTGCAGTTAAAATTGGCGAATTCATATTTGGTTTCCATCCTGGATATTCGCCCTCTAAAACAACATCGGCACCAATCAACTCAAATGTAGCTGTAATGGCTTGGCTTAAATCTTCTTTTGCTGAATTTACCGATGAACGCAACAATGCTTGAATAGTAACTACTCCGTTTTCGCTAACCACACGTGCCAAGTTAGTTGATGTTTCCACCAAACCGGGCATATCGTCGCTCATACGAATAACTCCATTAGGACAAGCATAAATAGCATTAATCAATTTCATTTGCGAATCGTTGGTAAATGCTTTTGCTGGTAAATCTACCGCCTCGGGGAAGAATTCTAAATCGGGTTCAACTGCCGATAATTCTGCTTTGTAAGTGGCTTCGAATTTTTTCACCGCTTCTACAAAGTCATTTTTGTATTTCTCAGGCACTGCAACCACAGCAAACGATTCGCGAGGAATAGCATTTCGTAATGAACCGCCATCAACAGTTGCTAACTTCATTTCGAAATTAACTGCCGCATATTTTAAGAAACGGAATAATAATTTGTTC
>PDWI01009098.1_pt1 | contig 11488 bp, 9 predicted proteins | sample 1430891 | NCBI WGS metagenome assembly PDWI01 (sample SAMN01162508, study PRJNA174530) | Oral metagenome, whole genome shotgun sequencing project. | biome: Marine environment; feature: Marine mammal; material: Swab sample of the gingival sulcus; isolation source: swab sample of gingival sulcus... | reverse complement strand
GCTGAATATCTGCAACAGACCTTGTGTTTCCCAGCCGCTGTCACTGGTAAAGCTGAACTGAAAAATTCTGCCCAGTGGGTAAAAATAAAACAGTGCCAGGAAGATGAGTGGTACGAAAAATAATAGCTGGTACCAGGGAAATTGGCGTTTCACAAAATTTTTACCTTAATACGGCTGTGGTCCAGGCGTCAATCCATTGGTTACGGTTCTTTTCAATGGCCTTGGGGGCTACAACCGCAGGTTTTTCGGCAATTTTTCCATATTTGACAAACAGCTCGGGGAGCTTGGCCTGTTGGTTTGTCGGGAACATGAACATTTGCAGGGGGATATCCTCTTGAAAGGTTTTACCGAGCATGAAATCCACCAGCTTTTTCGCCAGCGCAGGCTCTTTGGTTTTTTTGAGAATGCCGACAAATTCGATCTGCTGGAAGGCGGTGTTTGGCGTGACAACTGCTGTGGTGGGTGCGTCTTTCAGAGCACCTTCAGCATAATAGACGGCGGCTGGTGGGCTGGTGGCATAGCTCACCACGAGAGGCCGGGTGCCCTTTTTAGAACCGCCGCTGAAATGACCAAAGTAGGCATCTTCCCAGCCGTTGGCCACCAAAACATCATTGGCCCGGAGTTGTTTCCAGAAATCCAGATAGCCCTTTTCTCCAAAGCGTCCGATGGTCGCCAGCAGAAAGGCAAGACCAGGAGAAGATGTTGCAGGATTTTCTACAACGAGAAGACCTTTGTATTCTGGTTTCACCAGATCTGCGAGATCGGCAGGCGGGGTGAGTTTTTTCTCGGCGAACCATTTTTTGTCGTAGTTCAGGCAGACATCACCGTAGGTGACTGGAAGCAGGGTGTGTCTGCTGTCGAGTTGCAGGTGCCTGGGTACTGTGGCGAGCTGCGGTGAATCGTAAGGCAAAAATATGTCGGCCTCAAGAGCACGGGATAAAAAGGTGTTGTCTATACCGAAAAAAACATCGGCCATTGGATTATCTTTGGAGAGTATGGCTTGAACTAATGCGGTTCCGGCATCTCCCGATTTCAAGATTCGCACCGTGGCGTTGTTCTGTTTTTCAAAGGCAGCGATCACATCTTTACTGATGTTAAAGCTGTCGTGGGTCATCAGGGTAATGGTCTTTCCGGCAAAGGCCGGTACATAGAATAAAACGGCGCAGCAAAAGGTGATAAAACCACCAATCAGTTGTTTTCTTTTCTTCATTTTTTACTCCCAAAGTAATGACAACTGCGTCTTACGGAGACAATGGTTGTCGTTTTAGGTTCTGGTCTGGATAGTATTTATCGTGAAAGCAATAAAAAAGCCGTTTCCGCAAGGGAAACGGCCATAATAATTCCGTACTTCCCTCCGCCGGCATTATCCGGATCAGGTTAGGCGGTCGGGTTGTTGGCAACCCCTCTCAGTCCCAAAAACAGAACTCCCGCATGTACAATGAGCAGAGAGTAGGCGATCTGATGTTTTTTTTCAATGGGAATAATAAAGAAGAGCAGTTTCTTAACGTGAGTTATAAGGCTTTCCTTATTCTCTTCCAAGTTCAATGAGTTTTTCAAGGAAACTGGCAAACGAGTATCCCGCAGCAACCGCAGCCTGGGGCAGCAGGCTGGTCTGTGTCATGCCGGGGATGGTGTTGGTTTCAAGGAGATAGATATTTTCCTGATGATCCATAATCATGTCGGTACGGGAATAGCCACGCAACCGAAGCGCTTTATGGGCCCGCATTGCATAGTCCTGGGCCTTGATTCGAATTGCCTCGCTTACCGGTGCCGGACAGATTTCTTTGCTGGCTCCGGGTTCATACTTTGCCTTGTAATCAAAAAAGAGAAATTCTTTGCCGGGTTGGATCTCGATAAGGGGAAGTGGTTCGAGTGTCTCATTACCAATGACACCGACGGTGATCTCCCGTCCCTGAATATATTGTTCGACCATGACCTCACGACCGTGTTGATGTGCTTTCTCAAGACCTGCGAGAAGCTCTTTTTGGGTATGGGCGATGCTCATACCAAGGCTGGAACCTTCACGTACTGGTTTGACGACTACGGGGAGGCCAAGTTGTTCGATGAGTTGTTCCGGCTGAAGTTGCTCGTGGTTGCGGATAAGCTGCGATGCAGCTACTGGAAGACCGTTCTGTTGGTAGAGTTTTTTTGAGAGATGTTTGTCCATGGCAAGAGCACTTCCTAAAACACCAGAACCCTGATAGGGAATACCGAGTAAATCGAGCATTCCCTGTATCGTGCCATCTTCACCCTGGAAACCATGGAGCAGGATAAACGCAAAGTCGATTTCATTTGCCTGGTTACAGAGTTTCACCAGATCGGTTGCCGAGTCAAAGCGCTGTACGATAAATTTCGCAGGGTCAAGAGCCTTTTCGACAGTGGCGGCACCGTTGAGGGATATCTCTCGTTCTCCTGAGGTTCCGCCGGCGACGAGTGCAATACGTAGTTTTTTTTGCATGATGGCTGCTTTAGGGAACTTGTAGATATATTGAATAATAAATCTTTTTTGAAATCAATAGAATGTTGTTGCCGCAAAATGAATTGCTTCAAGATAGAGTTCTTGAGGTTTTGTATGCTGTGCGCAGCCGAGTTGTGCAATATGCGTTGCGCATTGCGCCTCGTCTCCTTGTTCGTAGGAGATCACAATGTTTAAGAATGGCGCATAAGGCCCTGTTTGGTTGCGTAGGGCATCGGTGATGTCTTGACCCAGGGAGAGTTGTTTGCACACATTTTCCATGGATACATCAAGCATTGCGTCGAGCAGTGAGAACATGCCCAGGAGAAACAACTCATCAGCCTCGTCTGCATGGTTGGTGTGCTGTGCCAGGAGATGGCACATCTTCGCTCGAACCAGAGAGAGGCGTAGCAGCTCTGAAGGTTTTTTTGCGGTGAGATCAGAGAGCAAAATGATGGTAAGATAACGTCGTAATTCTCGTTCTCCGAGATAGGCAATGGCTTGGGCTACGGAATTAACGCTGCTGATTCTCGAAAAATATGAAGAATTGATATAGCGCAGTAATTTATAGGTAAGAGAAGCATCTTGTTCGATAATAGTGCGGATTTTTTCCAGGGTTGTTTGTGCCTGGTTAATTTCTGAGAGGAGTTTGAGGAGGTTTATTTTGGCGGCACCGATTTCCTTGATTTTGATGGATTCTGGTTTGCAGAAAAAATATCCCTGGAAATAGGTGAATCCCATGTTTTTTGCTTGGGTGAACTCCTCGTTCGTTTCCACCTTTTCTGCGAGATATTTTAACGAATATCGCTCGAGTTTAGACAGCGTCTCTTGTATCTTTTCTGTGGTGCTGAGGCGAAAGTCAAATTTAATAATATCGGCAAGTTCAATGAGTGGAGCAAGAGAGTCTTGATAAATAAAATCATCGAGGGCAATGGTGTAGCCCTGTTCTTTTAACTGTTGACATGCGGCAATAATTTCAGGTGTTGCCGGGACATCTTCTAATATTTCGATGACGATCTGGTCTTGAGAAAATGCTGCGGGGAGATTTTTGATGAGAAGGTCTTGGGTGAAATTGATAAAGCATGGTTTTGTGGCAGCAATTTTTTCAATGACTTCGGTGAGAAAAACACTCGAGAGTACACCTGTAGTTGCCTTGTTGCCGCTGGTCTGTTCGAGAGGGGAAAACTCGGTGCCACGGTAGAGAAGCTCGTAGGCATATAGTTGTTTGTGTCGGTTAAAGATGGGTTGTCTGGCAATAAAAAAATCCATACTCTTCTTTGTTTGAGAAGGGGAGTCAGTTATGAACTTACGGATAAAATGTTAAAAGATTGCGCTGTGCTGGTCAAGGAAAAGTCGCAGTTTTTTGGGTCGCATTTCTCAATGTTTTTTGTTTTTTTGCTGGTGGTATTGGTGAGTTCTTATGTGTCGGATATGTATGGGCTGTTCAGAAAAAAATATTTTATAAGGTTCTTTGTGCAGAATAATATTCTTGACTTTGGTTATTTCAGGGAATATTTTTCTTGAAATAGGAGGCGGTGATGATTGATGAAACCAGTATGAAGATTTTGAAGATCTTGCAGGAAAAGGCCAGGATACCCAATGTTGAGGTTTCGCGTCAGATTGGGTTGGCTCCGTCGGCGATCCTGGAACGGATTCGCAAGATGGAAAAGCAGGGGATTATCGATGGCTATGAGGTACGGTTGAACCCAGAGAGGTTCTGTGGCAGTCAGGTTGCCTTTGTTCATGTTGGTGTTGATGTGTCCCGTGATGCCGAATGTTGTGTTGGCCGTCAGCTTGCAGAGATAGAAGAGATTCAGGAGGTTCATTATATTGCTGGTGATGATGGCTATCTCATCAAGGTGCGCACTCAAGATACCCGAGAGCTGGGACAGTTACTTCGCCATAAGATCCTCTGTATTGCCGGGGTGACAACCACAAGAACCACGACGGTTCTTGAGACCCATAAAGAGACTGCAAAAATACCGATAAAAAGAGAACAGGGAGTATGAGAAATGCCGATTTCTCCGTTGTTTCAAGAACGGTTGTATCCTGTATTGCCGGATGTTTGTGAGCATTATGGAACGCCATTTCATATTTATGACGAGCAGGGTATTCGTGATACCTGTGCTCGTTTACAACGGGCTTTTGCCGCAATTGAAGATTTTCGTGAATATTATGCGGTTAAGGCCTTACCTAATCCAGCCATTCTTTCGATTATGCACGAAGTGGGCTTTGGTTTTGATTGCAGCTCACGAACGGAATTGCTTCTTGCCCGGCAGGTTGGTGCTGTTGCCCAGGATATTATGTTTACGTCGAATAATACCAACGAGCAGGAGTTTCGTCTCGCAGCGGCTTCTGGAGGCTGTATTCTGAACCTTGATGATATTTCCTTGATAGAGAAGGTGCCTGTATTTCCAGAGTTGATTTGTTTCAGGTACAACCCTGGGGCAAGCCGTTCCGGGAATGCTATTATCGGTGTGCCTGAAGAATCGAAATATGGGGTAAGCCATGCCCAGATTGTTGATGCCTACGGGCAGGCCATAGCACGGGGGGCAAAACGTTTTGGTCTGCATACCATGCTGGTTTCCAATGAGCTTGATTATCGGTATATGGTGCAGACCACCGAGATGCTTCTTGATTTGGTCGAAGAAATCAGCAATGCATTGGGAATTGTTTTTGAATTTATCAACGTTGGCGGGGGGCTTGGCATTCCGTATCTGCCGGGGCAAGATGGGCTTGATGTCGAGCAGATGGGGCAGGAGATTTGCCAGCTTTTCTCCTTGTTCAAAGAAAAACATGGCTATATGCCTGGGTTGTATATGGAAAGTGGTCGCTTTATGACCGGTCCCCATGGTGTCTTGGTGACAAAGGCAATAAATCGTAAGAATATTTATAGAACCTACGTGGGTGTTGATGCCTGTATGTCTTCGTTGATGCGGCCCGCCTTGTATGATGCCTACCACCATATTGATGTTCTTGGCAAGGATGGCGATGTTCCGGCAGAGGTCGTTGATGTTGTTGGTTCCCTATGTGAAAATAATGATAAGTTTGCGATTCAGCGCTCGTTACCCCATATAGACGATGGCGATATTCTTATTATTCATGATACCGGTGCCCATGGTAGTGCGATGGGATTTACTTATAACGGGAAACTTCGACCCAAAGAGTTGTTATTGCTGAGCGATGGCCGGGTGGAGTTGATACGCCGTGCCGAAACCGAACAGGATTATTTCGCAACCCTTGATTTTACAGAAGATATTTTTAAACCATAAGGTACTCTCTGTTCATGGAGTGTTTGTTGATGGTTTCCTTGTTTTAGAAGAAGTATTGCTGTTATGATATTGTGGGGTGATAAAGAGATGAGACCGCCTCTTGCCAGATATGAAAAGCCATGATAAATAGCGTGGCATGTATTCATAACCTGCAACTTTCTCTCTAAGCGAACTTTGCATAATTGTTTTTCTTACGGTATTGGCGTTGCGCAGAGTCTTATTGATGGGGTTTTTTTGATATTTTTGCGTGTAGTTTTTCATGTGCCGTGGTCTTGATTGAGAAAATTCATTGTGCAAAGTTTTTGTTACTGAGCTGTTTTTCATGACGTTTTTCCATACATTGAGCCAGTGGCCAAAAAGAGTGCTGCTGCCATTCTTTTTTAGTGTTGTCGTGTTGTTGCTGGCACAGTCTGTTTTTGCGGTGCCGTTGTCAGCACATCTTAAAAGCTCTCTACAGAAAAGTTTGCGTCAGGAACAGGGCCCTTTGGATGCGGGTTATGGTGGTATTGATCCAAAGTCATGGGCTTATTTGCAGCGGGTTTATCAGGCATTTTCTGGAGACTTGCTCTGGGTTGACTCTGAAGGGCTTACTGATAAGGCATGGGCACTTCTTCGGGTGCTTCATGGGAGTTCCTCTCATGGTTTATCTCCCTCCAGGTATCATGTTGCCGAGATTCTGGAATTACTTCCCTCGAAAAAAATTGAGAATCTGGTTCAGCTTGAGCTTCTTCTTACCCAGGGGCTTGTGCGTTATGTTCAGGATATGAACGTGGGGATTCTGCCACGGCGTGGTGACTCAAAACGGGCCATAGAGGACCACCTCAAAGAGCGACAGGATGCGTTGCCGGTTGTTGTTGAAGCCATCGCCAGTGAACATTTTGTGGATTATCTGGAGCAGCTTCCCCCTGACCATTATTATTATCGGCGCTTGCAGCACGCTTTGGTGCGTTATAGAAATATTGAGGCATCTGGGGGCTGGCCGCATATTCCCGAGGGGGCTTTATTGCGGCCTGGTGATACCGATCCTCGAATTAAGGCGGTAAAATTGCGTCTTTTAAAGACGGAGTTTTTGCAAGGTCAGCAGTCGAGTATGTCTGATGACTACTATGATGATGCCTTGCGTCAGGCTGTTTGCCAGTTTCAGAGACACCATGGGCTTTGGCCTGATGGGGTGCTTGGTGCCAAGACCATTGCGGCCATGAATATTCCTGTCGCCCGATATATTGAGATTCTCAGACTAAATTTGCTCAGATGGCATGGCCTGGCGCATAAGCTTGGAGAACGCTATGTGTTGGTTAATATTGCGACCTGTATTCTTGCGGCTGTTGATGATGATCAGGTTGTGCTGACCATGCCGGTTGTCGTGGGAAAACAGAGTTCCCAGACCCCAATGTTTAGTGATTGGGTGCGATATCTTGTTTTTAATCCGTACTGGACGATTACACCAAACATTGCGAAGACCGAAGAGCTTGCCGGGTTACGTAAAGATCCGAATCATTTGGCTACTCGTCATATCCGCTTGTTTTCCAGTTGGTTTGATGACGCTGTTGAGCTTGATTCCACCGCTATTGATTGGTACACCATTACCCCGAACAAGATGGCTTCTTTCCGGCTTCGCCAAGACCCTGGTCCCTGGAATAGTCTTGGAAAATTAAAATTTGTCTCGCAAAATCGGTTTTCTGTTTTTCTCCATGATACACCGACCCCCTCCTTTTTTCATCGGAAACAAAGGATTGGAAGTCATGGTTGTGTCTGGGTCAGTAAACCACCGGCAATGGCAGGTTTTTTTCTTGAAAACCAGCGGGATAAATATTCCGCTACGGATATTTTCATGATGTATCAAGATGATGTTCGTGTTGTTGTTCCGTTGCGCACTCCGGTTCCTCTTCACCTTGCCTACCAGACTGTGCAGATTGATAAGCGGGGTAAGGTCTTTTTTACCGGGGATATCTATGGGCTTGATATGACGATGCGGCATTATCTCTATGAAGAGTAGCTTAAAAATGATAGTCGTTTTTTATTGAATGTGTTGCTCTGGATACCTTCAATGAGGAGGAATTTGTGTAAGATGGAGATATTTTTTTGAGTCGGTGTAACGTGCAGATGAGCGATATTGATATTGATGTCTTTCTTTTATCTGTTGCTGAGGTTGTGCATGACAAGCAGGTTCCGGTTGTTGATTTGATTGCGATCCAGACAAAGGATCCGTTCAAGGTTCTTGTTGCCACGATTCTTTCGGCGCGAACCAAGGATGAGACAACGGCGGTGGCGGCGGCTCGGCTTTTTGCTGAAGCTGAGACCCCTGAAATCTTGCAAAAACTTTCTGAAGCGACAATCGAAAAGCTTATTTATCCGGTTGGTTTTTTTCGTAATAAGGCAAAGTTTCTTAAAAAACTCCCGGATGCGTTACAACGCTACGACGGATGTGTCCCTGAGACCATTGAAGAGTTGGTGACATTGCCGGGTGTTGGCAGGAAGACGGCCAATTTGGTGCGCAGTGTTGCTTTTGGGAAACCGGCCATTTGTGTCGATACCCATGTGCATAGAATCATGAATATCTGGGGGTATGTCGATACCAAAACACCCCTTGAGACCGAGATGGCGTTACGCGAGAAGCTGCCGGAAAAATACTGGCTGTCGGTGAATTCCCTGCTGGTTGCCTTCGGTCAGTTCCTCTGTAAACCGGTGCGGCCCCACTGTGATGTGTGTCCGTTGGCCGGGAAGTGTCTTCGCCTGAAGGGGGTTGTTCCCCGTAAGGTGGTAAACGAAAAACGAGAGCAAAAGAGTATGAGTCATAAAATAATCTCCTGGAATGTAAATGGAATACGCGCTGTTGAGAAAAAAGGTTTTCTTGAAATCATAGCTGACTTGGATGCGGATATCCTTGCCTTTCAAGAGACCAAGGCCCAGCCCGAGCAGTTGTCTGCGAAGTTGATTGAACCTGCGGGATATACCGCCTACTACCATAGTGCTGAAAGAAAGGGCTATTCTGGGGTGGCGGTTTTTACCAGGATTGAACCTGTTGCAGTGGTCTCTGGCATTGGAGAGGAACAATTTGATTGTGAGGGGCGGGTGCTTACCCTGGAGTTTGAGGATTTTTTTCTGGTTAATTGTTATTTCCCAAATAGTGGCCAGGAGTTAAAGCGTCTGCAGTATAAACTTGATTTCAACCAGAGTCTGCTTGAGTATTGTGAAGGCTTGCGAAAGCAAAAGGCGGTGGTGATTTGCGGCGATTATAATGTGGCCCATAAAGCCATTGATTTAAGAAACCCCAAGCAGAATGTCAAGAATGCCGGATTTACCCCCGAAGAGCGGGCCTGGATGGATCATTTTCTTGACCAGGGCTATCTGGACACCTTCCGCATGTTCTGCGATGAACCGGAACAGTATACCTGGTGGAGTTATCGCTTTAATGCCCGGAGCAGGAATATCGGCTGGCGTATTGATTATTTTTGCGTCAACAAAGAGGCAAAACAGCGAGTCGTCGATGCCTCGATCTTGCCCGAGGTGATGGGCTCTGATCATTGTCCGGTGCAGCTCATTTTTGCGAAGTGATGAGATGATTTTTCAAATTTGAAAACGGTGATGCGTATATTGTTACTTATGGAGATTATCATTAGTGAGGCAGCATTATGCTGAAAATGATAAGAAAACCAACTCATCCAGGAAAAATAATTAAAGAAGATTATCTTTTGCCATTGGCAATGAGTATTAAGGATATGGCTGAAACCTTAGGTGTTTCCAGAAAAACACTATCAAAAATTGTAAATGAAAAAGGCTCGATCACTCCTGAAATGGCATTGCGGTTATCCAGGGCTTTTGATACAACTCCAGATCTTTGGATGAACCTTCAGAATAAGTATGATTTATGGAAGGTAAAAAATTTATCAACAACCTGGCAGCTTGTTAAACCAATACCTGCGAATATGCTTCATTCTATCTGATATAGGGTGAATAAAATGCTGAAAAGAGGCCAGGTTTGCGAAGCTGTTTTTGGGAAATGCTTGGCTCGTGGAAGCCTTGTCCTTTTTATTGAAGATTTATCGGTGTAAGATTTTTTGTTTCCTTCTTTTCTTCCTCTCTTTTCATTCTTTGTTATAGTTTTTTTGCTGTTCTCTTGCTTGGAGTTCCTTTTTATCGAGTATTTCAATAAGTTTCCTATGCCCTGCGGGAAATGCAAAATCCTTGAGTCGGGTTCTGGTTATCCAGCGGTATTGGCTGGCTGCGGTGAGCCTTGGTTTGCGGAATGTGTTCTCGGAATTGCTGAGTTGGCAAAAGTAGCCGTGTAAAATGACTCTGTAGTGCATATAAGAATGCTGCACGGTGGCGATTTTTTTGCCAACCACGACGGAAAATCCGGTCTCTTCCTGGTATTCCCGGATAATGGTCTTGGTAATTTTTTCCCCTTTTTTCCGCTGTCCTCCGGGAAATTCCCAGAGCCCGCCCCAGACATCATCTTTGTTGCGCTGCTGGATAAATATTTCTCCATTATCGACGAGGAGCCCGGTGGCCATTTCTATGCGAATAATTTCTTTTTTCTTTTCAGGAACAGGGCGTTCTGCGATGTTGTTTTGTTTTCTGGCAAGACAATATTCTGCGAGTGGGCATGTTGCGCAATGTGGATTTTTGGGCAGACAGACCAGGGCGCCAAATTCCATCACTGCCTGGTTGTACATCCGGGCCTTGCCTTCGGGAAGCAGCTGATCTGCGAGTTCTGCGACTATTTTCTTGCCGATACCTTTTTTTACGGAATGCTCAATATCAAAGAGCCGGGCATAGACCCGTTCTACATTGGCATCGACCACCGCAATATCGACATTTCCGGCGATTGAGGCCACTGCAGCGGCGGTATAGGGACCGATGCCGGGCAGGGTGCGGAGCAGTTCTGGCTCCAGAGGCAGTTTCCCATGGTAGTTCTCGGTGATGAGCTGTGCTGTGGCATGAAGGTTTCTGGCTCGTGCGTAATAGCCCAGCCCTTCCCAGTATTTGAGAATTTCCTGCTCCGAGGCCTCTGCGACTGCCGCAAAATCGGGAAAGCGCTCAATCCAGCGTAAAAAATAGCGAACGCCTCGCTCCATTTGGGTCTGCTGGAGCATGATCTCTGAGAGCAGAACGTGATAAGGGGTATAGTTTTTTCTCCAGGGCAGCTCTCGTGCCGCATGGTTAAACCAGTGAAGAAGCTGCTCAGCAACAGCTTGTTTTCTTTTGTGATCACCTGGGGTTGGAGCTGTTTGTGTTTTTTTCATCGTAGATCTTTTCTCTTACAGTGCAGGGCAAAGGCTCCACCATAGAATGTTTTCTGCAAGGCACCAACTGTTTTTCTGTTGGCTTGCTTGTTTTTCTGTGCTGAGCAGCTATAGTTGTTCAGGTTGATCGATAGGTATACGATGTAATAGAGAGAAGAATGATGGCAGCGGCAGAAATGACAAAAGCAGATAGGGATCAGTTGGGCAGAATTTGGCACAGACCGATCTGGATGTATTGGCTGTCTCTATGGATGCGGGCTGCCCATCAACTCGGAGTGGCTCTGTTACTGGGCTTTTTGTGCTTTGTTCCCGAAGAACCTTCGCCCATTCTTGTCTGGGCGGCAATGGGGAGCGGGCTTATGCTTGTTATGGTCGAAGCGGTCAGGCACCGGGAGATGTATCGGGAGCTTTCCGGGGTCGTGACCATTGGTAAAACGCTGCTTTTGGGTGCGGCAATGCACCAGCTGTTGCCTCGGCTCCCGGTTTTTTTGCTGGTGTTTGTTGTTGCTGCTCTG
>PDWI01009097.1_pt1 | contig 11489 bp, 8 predicted proteins | sample 1430891 | NCBI WGS metagenome assembly PDWI01 (sample SAMN01162508, study PRJNA174530) | Oral metagenome, whole genome shotgun sequencing project. | biome: Marine environment; feature: Marine mammal; material: Swab sample of the gingival sulcus; isolation source: swab sample of gingival sulcus... | reverse complement strand
TCAAACGTTAGGACTGCTGATAAGCAAAATTGTTCCAAACTAGGAAGAAAACGCAATTAATATCAAGATATTGATAAGTTTTTTGACAACGTTTGGGGCGATTTTGCTATCAGCTCGAAGAGTCAAGGCTATTTTTTGCCATTACTGTGTAAAATTTTATCATTTAGAATGACTAAATATCAAAAATTTTCCTTCGTACTGCCTAAAAAATAGCTCTTGACAGTTCCACGTTTGAATTCTCAACACGCCCTAGGATAATGCAGAAACTTCTCAGCAATTTTTCTGATTAATGTAGTCAGTTATATTTTCAGTGACTATATTTGCTTGTTGATTTAAGAGTCGGTATGATAGTTAAAATTTTTTTAGGTGCTATTGAGAGCATGTTTCAATGTGTAATGCACCCATACAGATGCTAAAAAATGATCAATGAATAGGGAAAATATGATTAATAATAACTTGATTAACAATAAGATAATCAAGGAAGGATCATCAAAAAACATTGTTTATGATGCGACCTTGTTTATTCTAATTTGTATTTGTTTGCTGATGTTATCAGCCTGTAGCTTACCTACTGAGCAACGTATGGCTTATGCTGGAGGCGTTCAAAGTACGCTGGTAACAATTAATCCGGATTCACTACTTGCCAAGCGCATTTTACCTGATAATCAAGAACATCAAGGTAAAAGCGGTGTTTTTATGCTCTATGATGGACAAGACGCATTTACTGCTCGTTTGGCGTTGATCGAAAAAGCAGAGCATTCTATTGATGCCCAGTATTATATATGGCACGACGATATCTCTGGTAGATTGCTATTAAATAGACTATATAAAGCGGCAAATCGTGGTGTTAAAGTGCGTTTATTGCTCGATGACAATAGTACGGTAGGCATGGATGGGTTGTTAACACGTTTAAACAGCCATGCTAATATCGAGGTAAGATTGTTTAATCCTTATGTCCAGCGTAAATTTCGTAGTATTGCTTATTTTACGGATACGGTTCGCATCAATCGTCGTATGCACAATAAATCTTTTACCGTTGATGGGGTGATTAGTATTATTGGTGGGCGTAATGTCGGTGATGAGTATTTTTCGGCAAATCATGAGTTGTTGTTTACCGATTTGGATGTTTCTTTAGTGGGTAAGGTTGTTCCTGATATTCGACAAGACTTTAATCGCTATTGGCAAAGTGAATCTAGCTACCCATTAGAGCTGATTGTAAATGCCGAGCAGAATAAGCCCACTAATAATACCGTGAATAACAGGGTACCAAATAACAATGCTCCAAACAGCAATGCTTCAAATAACAATGCTCCAAACAGCAATGTACTAAACAACAATACGTCAAACAACAATGCACCAAATCATAATAAGCTAAATACACAAAAGCCAATTGATATTATTAATAAAAATAAGACCAAACGATATCTTATGAATGTATTGGATACCAAATATCCGCAGTATCTTACCAATCATGATTATCCATTGATATGGACGGATGCTTATTATTTTAGTGATTCACCAAATAAACCAAAACAGGGTAGGGCATTCCAATATAAAGATAGTCTGTTGGCAAAGATTATGCCTTTCATTGCTAGTACAGAGCGTCAATTAATCCTTGTCTCGCCCTATTTTGTACCGACAGAGTTGGGAACGCAGTATCTGACGGAGATGGTAAAACAAGGCAAACGAGTGGTTGTTATCACTAATTCGCTGTCTTCCACAGATGTGACTATTGTTCATTCTGCTTATCAAAAATACCGCAAACGTCTGCTGGCGGGTGGTGTTGAGCTATATGAATTTAAAGAAGACCCTCAAAATGATGAATATGGTACAAAAGATTATCGTAAAAAATATCAGGACACCTATAATGTGAATGGCTCACTACCCAATAGTGGTGCGAGTCTGCATGCTAAGGCCTCAGTGATTGATGATAAATATGTATTTGTTGGTTCATCAAACTTTGACCCACGCTCAGTTATGCTTAATACAGAAGATGGTGTTATCTTGCAAGACAAAACGCTAGCGAGAGTGATGAGTAAGGCACTGGAACAGAACTTAGATATTATTAATTATAAACTGGCATTGACCCGAGGTGGAAAGCTGTTATGGCATACTCTAGAAGACGGTAGGCGGGTAGTCTATTATCACGAACCTGAGACACCATTAAAAGATCGGATTTTTTCTGAGATTTTAGCGATGTTACCGATAGATGGTTGGTTGTGAATGGTGAATTATAAGTTATGAGTAGAGCCCGTGCCGTCAAACCCCATCAAGATAAAGCACTGACTATCCCTGATGAGGCCGTCTATCTGAGTGATTTTCGGCAAGCGATGATAGCCAAAGGTCTATCGTTGCAGACACGTAATGCGTATATTCGAGACTTACGTAGTTGCGAGAAAACATCAGTGAAGGCGTTGCCTCATTGGACAGAGAGTGATGTTCGCCATTGCCTTGCAGAACTGGTGAAGTTAAACAAGACAGTCAAAACACAGGCGAGGATGCTGTCTAGTTTACGTCAGTTTTACTTGTGGTTAGTGAGACACGGACAGCGTGAAGATAACCCTTGTCAACAGATTAAAACACCAAAGCTGGGTCGTTCACTACCCAAAGATTTAACAGAAGCAGAGGTAGAAAAATTACTCTTAGCACCTGATACGAACACTAGTTTGGGTCTGCGTGACAAAGCAATGTTAGAAGTCTTGTATGCTTGTGGTTTGCGAGTCTCTGAGCTGATTAATCTGTCTGTAGCGGATTATAATAGCACAGCTGGCTGGTTACAGGTAACTGGTAAGGGTAATAAAACTCGTCTTGTCCCATTGGGTGAGTATGCCAAAGAAGCCTTAGATGATTATCTACAACAGGGCAGGGGAGACTTGATTGCTTACCTAAAAGCAGGCGAGTGCCATGCGATGTTTTTAACAACGCAAGGCGGTTATATGAGTCGGCAAAATTTTTGGTATATGATAAAAAAGTATGCAAGCTTAGTTGGTATTAAGAAAACATTGTCTCCGCACAGTTTACGCCATGCGTTTGCAACCCACCTAATTAATTATGGAGCTGATTTGCGTAGTGTGCAGATGTTATTGGGGCATAGCAATCTATCAACAACACAAATATACACACATGTCGCCACTGCTCGCTTGCAGGCATTGCACGAAGCACATCATCCGAGAAATGCAATGCCTTAAAGGTCAGATTGTGAACCTTATAGATTAATTCTGAGCCTTACGTTTCATCTGCTCAAAGAATTCATCGTTGGTTTTGGCCTCTTTGAGTCTATCAAGTAAGAATTCTGTGGCTTGTACGCCATCCATTGGTTGTAAGAGTTTGCGTAGAATCCATACTTTACGTAAGGTGTCTTCATCAAGCAAGCGTTCTTCTCGACGTGTGCCTGACTTTTTGATGTTAATCGCTGGGAATACTCGACGTTCGGCAAGTTCACGCTCTAGGGTGATCTCGTTGTTACCTGTCCCTTTAAATTCTTCAAAGATCACACTGTCCATTTTACTACCTGTATCAATCAAGGCAGTAGAGATAATGGTTAGACTTCCGCCTTCTTCGACATTACGGGCGGCACCAAAGAAGCGCTTAGGACGCTCTAGGGCATTGGCGTCAACACCCCCTGTTAAGACCTTACCAGATGATGGAATGACGGTGTTATAAGCACGGGCCAAACGCGTGATAGAGTCAAGTAAGATCACCACGTCTTGCTTGTGTTCAACCAGACGTTTTGCCTTTTCGATGACCATTTCCGCAACTTGCACATGGCGTTGTGGTGGTTCGTCAAAGGTTGAAGCAACCACCTCACCACGTACAGTACGTTGCATTTCGGTTACTTCTTCTGGGCGTTCATCAATGAGTAATACAATCAAATAACACTCTGGATTATTACGAGTAATCGACTGAGCGATATTTTGTAACAGGACGGTTTTACCTGCCTTGGGTGGTGCAACGATAATTGAGCGTTGTCCCTTACCAATCGGTGAAATTAGATCAATGGTACGACCCGTCAAATCTTCGCTTGAGCCATTGCCTAGCTCTAATTTTAGTTGTTCGGTTGGGAAAAGTGGCGTTAGGTTTTCAAAGATAAGTTTGTGGCGAGAACGGTCTGGGGTGTCGAAGTTAACTTCACGCACCTTTAACAAGGCAAAATAGCGTTCAGAATCTTTAGGTGGGCGAATTGTACCTGCAATGCTGTCCCCTGTTTTTAGTCCAAAGCGACGAATTTGGCTTGGGCTGACGTAAATGTCATCAGGACCTGCCAGATAAGAGCCCTCAGAGGAACGCAAAAAGCCAAAACCATCGGGTAAAATTTCTAGTACACCGTTACCAAAGATAGATTCGCCGTTGCGTGCATGCGTTTTTAAAATCGCAAAGATGATGTCTTGTTTGCGATTACGAGCCATGTTGTCCATGCCCATTTCTGAAGCGATTGATAATAACTCGGAGATAGATTTGCGTTTGAGTTCGGTAAGATTCATAAAAAAGACGTGTCGTTAGTTGCTGAATATTGATTATTAGCAAAAGGGTTAAGTGTTAAAAAACTTATATCGTTAAATATAAAGCAGAAATCATAAGATATGTGATGAAGATAAGCACAGGGGAAAGCTCAACAACAAATCGCTAAGATTAGATAGCTATTAAAAATTGGGTGCTCATCTATGGAGGTTAATATTAGGGATTATCAGCTGGTTTGTCAATACCTTTGGGGTTAAAATTACAAATAATCACTTAAATGAGTGTGGATTTAGCTGTGATGTATGTAGTGCTCTTTCATTTCGGTCACTATTGTCTTGGTTTTGTTTTGTACTAGTTTTTAAGTTCGGTGACTATATTTTGCTTAGGGCGTGTTGAGAATTCAAACGTGGAACTGTCAAGAGCTATTTTTTAGGCAGTACGAAGTAAAATTTTAGATATTTAGTCATTCTAAATGAGAAAATTTTACACAGTAATGGCAAAAAATAGCCTTGACTCTTCGAGCTGATAGCAAAATTGCCCCAAACGTTGTCAGAAAACTTATCAGTATATTTATACTAATTGCGTTTTCTTCCTAGTTTGGAATAATTTTGCTTGTCAGCAGTCCTAACGTTTGAATGCTCAACACGCCCTAACAAACTGATTAATTTGTGCACAAGTCTGATCCCATAAGGTTTGCTGACCTGCCAAACTGCCCCAGGCATTGTGTGGCGAATAGATCACCCGTGGGTGGTTAACAAACTTTCGCAGTGGGTCATCATCTTGTATTGGTTCAACTTCAAAGACATCGCTGGCATAGCCCAACACAAGTTTATTGTTCAAGGCATCAGCCATTGCTTGACTGTCCACCACGCCTCCACGTGCAACATTAACCACTAATGGCTTAGGTTTCATCAGCTGTATGGTATCACGGTTAATAAGATGCTGAGTTTCTGTTGTTAAAGGGCAATGTAAACTTAGCACATCAGCGGTGGCAAGTACAGTGTTAAAGTCGGTATAGTCACTACTACGAGGAGCTTTGCCTTTATGCTCTGCAAATAGTACGTTCATACCAAAGACTCTAGCAATCTGTGCTACACGCCTACCAATTGTGCCTGCGCCTATGATACCTAGGGTTTTACCTTCTAAATCATATAGTGGCTCGTCTATTAAGCAAAATTTACCTGTTTGTTGCCATGCATCGCTTGCGACTGCTTTGTGATAATGGTTGCAGGCACGCATCGCTGAGAGCATCAGCATAAAGGTATGTTCAGGTACACTTTTTATCGCATACCCTGCGACATTGCAGAGTTTTACCCCTAATTGTTCGCAAGCCTCCACATCGATGTTATTCATACCTGTCGCAGTTAACTGGATCATTTTTAGCTTGGGTAGCTGTTGTAGTATGTGTGCGCTAAGTTGTACTTTGTTGGTGATGATGATATCGGCATTTTGGCAACGCTCAACTATCAGAGCATCATCTTGCTCTGTGGTTTGATAGGTGATGTAGTCTGATAAGCCTGTCGGTCTATGTAGGTTGACTTCATCTGAAAAAGTAGCTCTGTCTAAAAAAACGGCTTGCATGCGTGTTCCTTTTATGTTTTTTGTAGTTTTGTGATATTAGCATTCAAAACAACCTAGGGCGTACTAAAGCAGCTCCCTTTCTTACCCTGTATTAGTTTTTGGGTTCAGCGACCACTATCTGATTTCTACCTAATTTTTTTGCTTTATAAAGTCTATGGTCGGCAATTTTTAATAATTCAGAGAATTCAGCGGTTTCTTTTGGGTATTCGGCGATACCAGCACTAAAGGTAATCGTGATTGAAATATTCTCATAGTCAATCGCTGTGTTATTCATTTTTATCAAAAAGTCTGCAATAAGGGGCTGTATGTCGGCGCATTCTTTATAAGGAAAACAAACGCCAAATTCCTCACCACCTAGACGAATGACATAGGCTATATCTCCAAAAGCATTTTTTAAAGCTAATGCAAATGATCTTAATACAGCATCACCGGCATCATGTCCATAGGTGTCATTAACTGCCTTAAAGTGGTCTATATCAAGCACGCATAAAGATAAGGGGTGCTCTTCATCATAGGTTTTTCTGATTTCTTGTAATATTTGTCGGTTATAGGTATTGGTTAATGGATCAGTGACCGAAATCTTTGATAGTTTGCGTTTAATCAGTATATTGGCTTGTTCATAAGAATGTGAAATAAGCCAAATAATAAGCAAACTTACTGATATGTTTGATAAAGAAATGATATGAACAAGAGACAGATCAAAAAAGTTATATTTAATTAAAATGGTCGAAAATGCAATCCCTGCATAAACCAGTGAAAAATAAATGCCTAAGTTACCTAATAAAAAGTAAGATAACACGGGGATAAGATACATCCATACAAAAATATTATCTGATATATGCTTTTGTCCCATACTAAAGAGCATAATGGTAAAAAATAAAGTGATATAAACACCAGATATTTTACGAAAAAGATGATAGTCTTTGACCTTAGGCAGCTTTAACAACAAAAAAAGGGAGAAGAGTGCCATGACAAGCTCAATCCCTGCAACGATGTAAGCACCCTTCATCCAATTTAACATGACAAAATATATCCCACACAACACGGTCAACAACAGAACGAGTCGAAATACTTTCCGTTGCTGTTCGTTAATAATATTAGAGTATAGGTCTAATTTTTTCATGGGCTGTTTGTAAGTTTTTAAAGCGTTCAGTCTTTATCCTTGCAATTCGCCAATATCAGCAACGACGAGGAATAACCCACGTACTTGCTTGAGTAGAGCAAGGCGGTTGTTTTTTAATGCTTCATCATCAGCGTTAACCATGACGTTATCAAAGAAGTTGGTTAGTGGTTCTTCTAGCTCAGCAAGGGTTTGCAAAATTTCTTGATACTTTGCTTGTTCTTGCAAAGGAGCAACTTCAGACTGAGCTTTGATAACTGCTTGATGTAGAGCTTGTTCGGCTTCTTCTGTAAGTATGTCTTGATTGATGTTATCAGCAATTTCTGTACCAGATTTGGCAAGGATATTTTTTACTCGTTTGTTGATTTCTTCCAATTTCTCCGCCTGTGGTAAAGTACGGAACGCCTGCACTGCACGGATACGCTGATCAAAATCCAGTGGCATATGTGGATTAATTGCTAACACTGAGTGTATGGTATCGACGTCCACGCCTTGCTCTGTGTACATGGCACGATAGCGTGAGTTGATAAATTCCATCACTTGGGTGAAGGTATCCCCCAGTTTTTCGATGCGTACTTTATCTGCGCTATTGTAATTTTTAAGGGCTTGTTCGACCAGACTGACCAGATTAATTGGTAACTCTTTTTCAATTAAAATTCTTAATACACCAATGGCACTACGACGCAAGCTAAATGGGTCTTTTGATCCTGTTGGTGCTTGCCCAATGCCAAAAATCCCCACCAGTGTATCAAGACGATCCGCCAAAGCGAGGCAAATACCAATCGGTGTCTCAGGAAGCTTGTCTCCACTGAATTTTGGCAAGTATTGTTCTTCAATAGCACTTGCCACAGCTTCTGGTTCGTTATTAAGACGAGCATAATAAGTGCCTGCAATACCTTGCATCTCGGGGAATTCATAGACCAAATTACTGGCTAAATCGGCTTTGGCTAAGATACCTGATCGAGTGGCTTGTTCGATATCGATATTTTGCCCTTGTTCTTTAAGTAGCGTGGCGATAAATGCCGATAACTTTGCAATACGTTCGGACTTATCCCAAATTGTCCCCAACTGCTCTTGGAATACTTGATTTTTTAGATTTTCAGTTAGGGCAAATAGTGGTTGTTTTTGGTCTTGCAAAAAGAAAAATTCCGCATCCGCAAGGCGAGGACGAACTACCTTTTCATTCCCTGCAATGACTTGCTTTGGATCGTTAGATTCGATGTTGCTGATAAAAATAAAGTAAGGTAATAGCTTGCCATCGCTATCGGTTAAACAAAAATACTTTTGGTCATCTTGCATGGTTTTAATCAGTGCCTCTTGTGGCACGGCTAAAAATCGTTCTTCAAAGCTAGCACGTAAGGCAACGGGTAAATCAACTAAAGCAGTCACTTCATCTAGTAAGTCTGCTGGCATAATTGCAGTTGCTTCAACTTCATCAGCAAGAGCTTGCACCTCTTGTACAATCAGAGCTTGACGTTTATCAAAGTCTGCGACCACGTATTCTTCAGCAAGTATGGTCTCATAATCGCCTGCGTGGATAAGATTGATAACATCAGGAGCATGAAAGCGATGTCCGTACGTTTTTTTACCAGTTTTATGCCCTTGAATGGTTGCCTCAATGACGTCATGGTCGCTCATTAATACGACCCATTGTACCGGACGGACGAACGCCTCGCGACTTGCTCCAGAGATCATCCGTTTGGCAATGGGTAAATCGTCCAATGCTTTTTGAAAAATACTAGGGAGTAAATCACTGACTGCTTGTCCATGCACAGTGGATTCATAACCGACATAATCGCCTTTATCTGTGCTAATGGTAATCAACTCACTGGGCTCAATACCTAAGCCACGAGCAAAGCCTTGAGCAGCCTTGGTTGGTTTACCGTCTTGGTCATAGGCTGCCTTAATATGAGGACCTCGTTTTTGTTCAGTACGGTCAGGTTGCTTGTCTGCAATCTCATCAATCTGTATTGCCAATCGACGAGGGGCAGCAAAAGCACGCAAGCCCTCATAGCTGATATTATGTTCTTGCAACTGCTCACTAACGCTTGTTTGCAAGGCATCACGCAAGGTTTTTAGGTTTTTTGGTGGTAGCTCTTCACAGCCGAGTTCAAATAAGATGGTGGTCATGGGGATTCTCTTCTCTATGAGTTTATTAAGATTAAGCTTTGTACAATCGGGTATAGATTATCGTATCAACTACATTTGTTATAGGACGATGACTTACATTGCTTTTTGATTGATTTAAGTCAAGATATTTTACTACATCAATATTAATTTAAAAAACACGATTGGTGAAATACTACCATAAATTCTAATGATTCGTATATATTTTCTGCATATTCTTCAATAGAATAACAATGAGTTTAGCGATTTTATCTCATGGCTTTTTTTGCTATTTTTCTTTATACTGTGTCCTGTTATGGGACTTTTATATAAATTTTTAATCCCTTGTAGTTTTTAACCCTTGATGATAAGGAAACTCCTATGGCAGGTGCAAGCCTATTGGCATTAATTGATGACATTAGTTTGATTTTGGATGATGTGTCTGTGATGACCAAAGTAGCAGCAAAAAATACCGCTGGGGTCTTAGGCGATGACCTCGCGTTAAATGCCGAACAGGTAACGGGTGTGCGTGCTGAGCGAGAGTTACCTGTGATTTGGGCGGTGGCAAAAGGTTCGATGGTGAATAAGGTGATTTTGGTGCCTTTAGCTTTATTGTTGAGCTGGCTGTATCCGCCATTGATTGTGGCTTTACTGATGTGTGGTGGGCTGTTTTTATGTTACGAAGGGGCAGAAAAGGTACTGCATAAGTTTTGGCCTCATCTGCTTCCACATGATGAAGAACATGAACAGCACAGACAAGCAAATGCGAATGAAACTGTCGATATGGTTGCCTTTGAACAAGATAAAATTAAGGGTGCTATCCGTACCGACTTTATTCTATCGGCAGAAATTATTGTCATTGCCTTGGGTTCAGCGGGTGCGGATGCAACTTTTTTAAGTAAGTCAATTATGTTGTGTTTGATTGCTGTAGGTATTACTGTTGGTGTCTATGGATTGGTAGCCTTGATTGTAAAAATGGATGATGCAGGCTTACACCTTATCCAACAAGAGGGTAATGGCAAAAAGGCAGTTGGTAGATTTTTACTATCAGCCGCTCCTAAGTTGATGAAGTTTTTATCCATCGCAGGAACAATCGCCATGTTTTTAGTTGGTGGTGGTATCTTGCAACATAATATTGAGCCACTACATCACTTGATTGAACAGTTGACTCACTTTGCAGGTGCTTTGTCAGGGGTGTTTTCTGCTGTGCTTGTTGGTTTGGTTGGCTTTGTAGTTGGCCTAGTGATTGTAGGGGTTGTGGGCTTATTTGGTAAGCTAAAAGGGTAAGCCTGCTTATTCCGTTTGTTTATTCTGCTTCTTTGCTCTCATAGCCCAAACAAACGGAATCACAGTCGCATTCATCAACAAGCCATATAGCAATGACGGTAAGGCAAATTCAGGCAAGCCTGCATTTGAGGCAATCAACACCGCTACTGCCATACCGACACTGCCATTTTGTACGCTTGTTTCAATGGCAAGCGTATATTTGTCTGCGGTGGATAATTTTAGCAATTTGGTAATGGCAATGGAAATTAGCAATAATAGCAAGCTAATCATAGGCAAGACAATACCAATGCTAGAAAAGACGTTAATCAATGTGGTTTTTTGGGTAATAATGGTGGCAATTAGTACCAAAATAAAGGCAAATGTTGCTGATTTGGCAAAGGCTTGTTGATAGTTATTGATAAAATTAGTAAAAAAGTGGCGTAATGTCATGCCGAGTAATACAGGAATGGTAGTCAAAACAAATAGCTTTATTCCCAAGCCCATAATAGAAACTTCTGCCATTGGCTGATGAAAAAAGGCTTGATAAGCGATGGCGGTTAAAATGGGCAAGGTAAACACAGAAAGCAAACTTACTACCCCTGTTAAAGCGATGGATAAAGCGACATTACCGTTAACCATTTTACTAAATAAATTACTTGTGACACCGCCGGGACAAAAGCTAATCAGCATAAGACCAAAGGCAATGCTTGCGGTTGGTTGCAGGAGTAACACGCAGACAAGAAATACCAAAGGCACTAAAATCAGCTGATTAGTTAGTCCTGCAAAAAAGGCTTTTTTATGATCTTTAATTGCTACAAAGTCTTGTGAACGTAAGCCCAAGCCTAGAGTAAACATGATGTAGGCAAGGGCGAGGGGGATAAGTTTTGACATGGGGGCTGATTCTATTTATATTTTAACTGATTTTAATGGTAAAAATTGTTGGACTACCTACCCTAAC
>PDWI01009096.1_pt1 | contig 11489 bp, 11 predicted proteins | sample 1430891 | NCBI WGS metagenome assembly PDWI01 (sample SAMN01162508, study PRJNA174530) | Oral metagenome, whole genome shotgun sequencing project. | biome: Marine environment; feature: Marine mammal; material: Swab sample of the gingival sulcus; isolation source: swab sample of gingival sulcus... | reverse complement strand
AAGTCTTTAATTTTCGTTTTTCCGTACCAACATACCAACAGTCCAACGGATTTGTCATCCCGAGTGAAATCGAGGGATCTCGGGTTTGATTTTGCTTTCGGCTTTGTGCTTTCCACTTTCCACTTTGCAACCTGGCACCTAAAAATAAAAAGCATATTATTGCAAGCGATTAATGGATTATTTTTTGAACTGGCTAGCAAAGCCAACTAGTAGGTGATTAAATATCTGCTAGTTGGCTTTGCTATTTGTTAGCGTCAAATGCTGTTTGGTAGATGCTTAGTTGGTTTCGGGCGCTTTTAACATATTATAATAGATGTTGGAAGTGATTTTGAAAATCACAAAGTAGACCAGCGCAATGATTGCCGCCACAAAGAGTAAATTCTTAACATAGTTAAAGTAACCGCGAAAACCGAACAGTGTTAAAAACTGTGAGATGATTTTGCTGGAAAACGCGGCGTGAATCGCAGCGACAATTAAGGGCATAAAGAACAGCCAAAGCAGTTGCTTTTCGGTTGTCTTTTTGATGGTTGTGTTGGCTAGACCAACTTTTTTCATAATTAAAAAGCGCGTGCGGTCTTGGTAGCCTTCCGAAATTTGTTTATAGTAAATAATTAAGGTCGTTCCGACTAAAAATAAAATTGCAATTACGATTCCGAGAAAAAGTGCGCCGCCGTTTAGACCCAGTGCCGTTTGATAGACGATCTCTTTACTATGCGCACTTGAACCGGTATTGACAAAGGCTGCTGCTAACTTGTCGTAATAATCGGCGCTCTCATTTTCGAGGTCAAAATTAAAATCGATACTGATATAATTATTTTTTTCATCAGATGTATTTTCCGTATTATTAAATCGGCTCATATAATAATCAGAAAACTCAAGCAGCGTTTCAAAATCGGGTACGACAATCGAATAAGCCTCAATGGCGAGACTGGAGTCGACAATATCTTGCGTTGTTTTTACTTTATAAACTTTGCCGGCAATTTTAAATTGCTCGGGCAAGCTTAAACTGGCACTGTTATAGCTAATTAGCAGTTCGTCTTTAGCCAGTGTGATATTTTTATGATAATTGCTATTATAGCTATCGAGCGTTGTTACTTCAAGAAAACAAGTGCTTTTAGCAAGATTTGTAATATCGTTTTTTGTGAGTGTCGCCAACTCATCTTCGGTTTTAATTGCAAAAGCCATTAAAAACGGTGAGAAAAAAGCATCTTTAATCTGTTCATCTGCCGTTAGTGTACTTTTGACTATGCTTTCTGCCTCTGCTTGTGCAGTGGCGACATCGGCGTTGCTGTTGCTCACTTGATTAATGGTTACTTGATATTCCCTACTCATTCTGCTGTTGACGCTATTGTCAATCGATTGATAAATCGACAGCGAGGTGGCCAAAGTGATGATGAGACCGGCAATTAAAATGCTGATACTGGCCAACCCAACTGCGTTACTTTTCATGCGGTAGAGCATTGAAGAGATAAAAATAAAGTTTTGCTCTTGGTAATAATGGCTTTTATTCTTGCGCAGCAGTTTTAGAAAGATAATGCTAAAGCCGGTAAATAGCAAGTAACTGGCAAGCATGACCAGCAAAGCGGCGACAAAGAACATGCCCAAACTTTGGATAACTCCATTTATAGTTAGGGCGATGAAATAGCCAAGCGTAAGCAACATCAAACCTAAAATCGTGATTATCCAGCGCGAACGGGGTTCTTTTTCTGCTGTTTTGCTGCGGTTTAATAGTTCAATTGGCAAAATGCGTTTGACTTTTATCAAATTATAGATAAAAATTATCGCAAAGGTAATTGCCAAAAATATTAAAGCACGCCAAAAGACAGGTGCTAAATAACGGTAGTCATTGATACTCATTGCCATATCGCGCAGTATCTTGGCGGCGACTAAAAACATTAGTTTACCAACTGAAAAAGTAAGCAAACTGCTGATAGCGCTAATAAAAAACATCATGATTAAGTTTTCGATTAAGATGATGCGCATAATATCTTTTTTCTCTAGACCCAAAATGCCGTAGAGCGCTAATTCTTTATTGCGCGTCTTTGTTAGCACACTATTAGAGTAGAGAACAAAAATAAATGTAAAGAATGTAATCAATATCAAGCCGTAAAAGCTCAGTATTGCAAAGCCTTCTTTGGCTTTGATATAATCGCTCATTTCGATGTTGCCATAGATTTGTAGCAAAGCCAACATGATAGATGAAGAAATAATAAAGGCGGTACTCATTAAGCGGTGTGCCTTTAGGTTTTTAAGTGCCAATTTAAAACTTAGTCGCAGTTTCATATTAGGCATCCTTTCGCGCAAGCATGCTTTGCGACTGTCTAATTTTTTCGGCAAACTGATCTCTTTCAAGTGCACCGCGATATATTTCGTGGTAGACTAAGCCGTCCTTAATAAAGAGTACCCTTTTGGCAAAGGCGGCACAACGGACTGAGTGCGTGACCATAATGATGGTCTGACCGGTTTGGTTGATGGCCTCAAAAATATTCATTATTTTATCGCTTGATGAAGAATCAAGTTGGCCGGTTGGCTCGTCGGCCAGCAGTAGACTGGGGTTGGTAATAAGCGCTCTGGCAATGGCAACGCGTTGCTTTTCACCGCCCGATATTTCTGCGGGGAATTTATCCAATATTTGCTCAATACCCAGTATTTTATCGAGTTTGGTCAGCCTTTCTGCCATTTCGTTATACTTATAATTTGATAAGACCAGCGGCAAAAAAATATTATCTCTGTTATTAAAATTATCTAAAAGGTTGAATTCTTGAAATACAAAACCGAGCTGTTTTCTTCGAAAAGCGGCAATATCCTTGTTTTTCATTTGGCTCAAGTTGTGACCGGAAATGCTAATATAGCCTTGGCTGGCTTTGTCGAGGCTGGCAATCAAATTGAGCAGCGTCGTTTTGCCACTGCCGCTTTCTCCCATTATCGCGATATATTCACCTTTTTCAACTGAAAAATTGACGCCGCTAAGCGCTTCGACTTGCGCTTGCCCTTGCCATAAATTTTTTTGATGTCTTTTACTAAAAGCATAGTTAGCTCCTTTACAGTTATTTGAGTTTAACTTGATTCTAGCAAAAATTAAAGTCTTTAGCATTTATCTAAACTTACAATTAAGGCGTTTTAACTTACAAAAAAGTAAGAATAAAAGTAGAGCCTTCGTCCAACTGTGATTTTACGGTAATTTTGATATTTAGTTTAGCGGCGATTTTTTTAGCCAAATAAAGCCCCAAGCCACTTGATTTTTGATTTAGTCTGCCGTTGAAGCCGGAATAACCAATATCAAAAATCTTTTCGATATCTTCAGCTTTAATGCCAATGCCACTATCCTTAATTGCCAGATGATTGTCTTGATAACTGATCGCGATATAACCGTTAGTGGTGTATTTTAAGGCATTAGAAACAATTTGTTCAATCAGCAGACTCAGCCAGCGCCGATCGCTCAGCACATTGTGTTCAGCCGGCTGATAATTCAGCTTAATATTTTTGCTGATAAACAGTATAGAATATTTTTTTAGAACAGCCTTGATGACATCATCTAGATTTAAATTGTAAATGTCCATATCGGCTTTGGTTTCAATTAGTTTTAAATAAGCGATTGACATATTGACATAATCTTCAATTTGAATTAACTGTTGTCGCAGCAGCATTTTGTCAAAATCGTCTTTTTCTAAAATTAAATCAGCCGCTGTGATAGGCGTTTTTATTTGATGAACCAGCAGTAAAAAATATTCTTTGGTTTCGTTTTTATAATTGATAAATTCGGCAGTTAAATCATTGTATTTTTGTTCTAATAGGGCTTGTTGTTGCGCCAAATTTTGTTCTTTTTTGAAATTATAATAACTAAAGAATAAATAGATAAGAAATGTGACAATAATTATTTCTGTCGCTGTGCTGAAAGCTTGCCAGCTTTGCTGAGACAAATAGGTTGTCAAGGCAAAAATGGCCAAAACAAATAGCAACCAGATGAGTATTGTCAACTTTTTTTGTAGAAAAACTTGTATTTTTTTCACTTTATTGCTCCACTTTGTTGAGGTAGTAGCCAATTCCTTTTTTGGTCATAATAAAATCAGTTAAGCCGATTGCTTTTAATTTTTTTCTTAGACGCGTGATGTTGACAGCCAGTGTGTTATCATCGATAAAATCATCGCCGTGCCAGCATTTTTCAATGATGGCGGTTCGGTCGACAACGTTGCCGCCGGCCTGCATTAAGCTGCTAATAATCATCATTTCAGTTTTGGTTAGATTGACTTCTTGACCATTATAGAGTAAACTGCCTTGGCCAATTTTAAAATTGACGGCACCGTAATTAATCAAATCAGCCTTTTTTTCGGCACTGTAAACACGCCTTAAAATCGCCTGAATTTTGGCGATTAAAACTTGACTGCTAATCGGTTTGGTGATATAGTCGTCGGCGCCAAACTGCATTGCCATCACGATGTCCATATCGTCGTTTTTTGACGAAATAAAGACAATTGGCAGGTCGCTGATTTTGCGAATTTCACTACAGTGGTGATAACCGCTAAAATAAGGAAGGTTGATGTCCATTAAAACTAAGTCCGGCTTTAGTTTGATAACCTCAGCTTGAATGTCGATAAAGTTTTCGGCAATAGTAACTTGATAAGTCCACTTTTCTAGTGCCGCTTTTAAATGCTCAGCGATAATTCGATCATCCTCAACAATTAGTATTTTCATTTGTCAGCCTCCTCCGAGCTATCATTATTCTAACAAAATTTTGCACGAAGGCATAGTTTTTAAATTTTAAACTTACAAAATGGTCGAGTTTTTTTACAACCGTCTACTTTCAACTTTATCATTCTGCGCGGGGCAACAAACTAAATTATTTTGCATATCAGCGAACCGTTTGGGCATATATAAGATGAGTTTTATAAAATCAATTTGAGACTTGCTTTGTATAGGTGGTATGATGGAAATTATTTTAGCAATTTTATTGGGTTTTAGTTTAAGTGCCGCAGCCGGCTTTCGCGTGTTTGTGCCCTTTTTGGTGATAAGCATTGCCGCCAAAGCCGGTTTTGTCGAGTTGGCCAACGGCTTTTCGTGGATAGGTAGCGATTTTGCACTTGGCATCTTTTTAATAGCGACGATTTTGGAAATTGGCGCTTATTACATTCCTGTTGTCGACAATTTTTTAGACATGATCGCGTTGCCGGCGGCGCTGGTTGCCGGTACAATTTTAACGGCTACAGTAATAACCGATATGTCGCCGGTTTTAAGATGGACATTGGCAATTGTAGCCGGCGGCGGTACGGCGGTGACCGTTCATGCAACGACGGCTGCGGTGCGCGGTGCCAGCACGGTGGTGACTGCCGGCTTGGGTAATGGTGTTGTATCAAGCCTAGAGAACACTTTTTCGCTTATTATTAGTATTTTTGCGCTGATTTCGCCGTTTATTGCAATTGTGGCACTTGTTGTTATTGTTCTGCTGATTTTTAAGCTCAGAAAAAACAACAAGCAAAAAATCGAGGGCAGCTAAAAAATCGCAATATAATGTATGGGAAATAGTATGAACGATAACAAAAAATTTTGGCAGCGCATGGCAAAATTTTATAGTTTTTATATGCGTGGCAGCGACGCCGCTTTTGCTCAATTAAATCAACTACTTAAGCCTTATTTAAGTGCTGAAATGACTGTGTTGGAAATTGGTTGTGGTACCGGTCAGTTGAGTTTTTTGGTGGCGCAATCGGTTAAAAAGTTAATCGCCAGCGACTTTTCTGCCCGGATGATTGCCGAGTGCAACAAGAAAAACACGGCGTCAAATATCGTCTTTCAGGTAGAAGATGGCACGGCGCTATCTTTTGCCGATGACAGCTTTGATGCCGTTGTAATTGCCAATGTTCTGCATATCGTGCCGCAACCGGACGCCGTAATTTCTGAAATAAAACGGGTTTTAAAACCGACGGGCATCGTGTTTGCCCCGATTTTTGTTAGTAGAAGCAGCGAAAGCCGCTTGAAATTATGGCTACTTGGCAGACTTGGTTTTAAAGTTTACAATAAATTTGATGCCGCACAGTATCAATTATTTTTAAAAGAGCAGGAACTAGAAATCGTACAGTGTACTATGGTCGCCAGCAATCCGGCCGATGAATGTGTCGTCATTGCCAGAATAACGACCTAATTATCAAGCCGTTGGCGACTATGTATGGCATAATAACCGTGCAAATAAATGTCTACTGAGGTGTATAATGGTTAAAACATATCGAGATTTAACAGAATTTAGAAAAAATGAAGCTGCGCTTTGGCAAAGCGATTGGTTGAACGAACAGTATCAAAGATTAAACGCTCGCTTTGAAGAGCGGCTATTACAGGCGGTAACGGTACGCGACGAGATAAGGCGTGGTGTCAGGCAAAGTGATGAACAAATCGAAGTGACACTATATGCTTGGATTGAGCGCTTTTTAAGCAAAGTCGCCCGCTATGTACGTTTAGAAGACGTCGTGATTGGCGCGGAAAAGGGTGCAGTTATCTTTGATCTGTTGGCTCATATCGCCGAGTTTGAGCCTTATTTTAATTCTGAACAGTTTTGGCAGCGCTATCAGTCTAAGTACGGCGAGCATGACATTTGTCAAATGCGTCCTTTTGATAGTATGCCGGATCGGCAAGCATTACTGATTAAACGGGGTATTAAGTCGGCTCTGGCGACACCGCAAGCATTATATGAGGCAGAGGGCGAGCCGCTGCCCCAAGTAGGTGATATTAAACTGGTGTGCTATCAAAATGGCAATGTTGCCTGTGCGACGCGCACCACGGCAGTTGATAATGTAGCTTTTAATGAAGTACCGCGTATGCAGGCATACTATGAGGCTGACGGCGACGGCAGCCTGTCTTACTGGCAGATGACACGGCAGCTGTTTTTTAAGCGCGCTTTGCAGGCGCATCAGCTGGCTTTTACTGAAACAACGCCAATTGTTTTAGAGCGTTTTGCCGTTATTGCGACGCCATTTGATTTGGTATATAATTAGGAGTGGAAAGTAGAAAGCAGAAAGTAGAAAGCAAAAGCAAAGTCAAATTCGAGATCCCTCGACTTGGCTCGGGATGACACATTCGTTATGTCATTTCGGACATAGTGGAGAAATCTTTGAAAAAGTGGAAAGTGGAAAGCTGAAAGCAGAAAGCAAAAGCAAAGTCAAATTCGAGATCCCTCGACTTGGCTCGGGATGACACATTCGTTATGTCATTTCGGCCATAGTGGAGAAATCTTTGTAAAAGTGGAAAGTAGAAAGCAGAAAGCTAAAAGCAGAAAGCAGAAAGCATAATGAGGAGGATTATGATGGGTGATCGCGTTTTATTGCGTTCAGAAGTTGAACAAAAATATACATGGGATTTAACCGATTTATTTGCCGATGAAGAACAGTATAATCAGGCAGTAACGGAAATTGAACAATTAGCAAGTAAAATTGCGCACGATTATCGTACTAAGCTAAATCAAGCGACGACAATTAATCGTTGCTTAGAGCAGTATTGTAAATACTTAGAACAGCAACATCGACTGGCGAGCTTTACATTTTTAAGCGTGTCGGGCGATCTGAGCGACGTTCAAAATCAAGGACGCCTTGAAAAGCTAACCGGTTTGATGGCACAACTGGATAGTTTGCTCAGTTTTATTAAAGCCGAGATTATTGCCAATGACGATGCCATAATTAGCGAGGCGGCAGCGGCTTCAGCCGAAAATGCCGGCTTTTTAAAGGAGCTGTTACGCGCTAAAAAGCACGCCTTGTCGCCGGACAACGAGCGCTTATTGAGTGCCTTAATGCCACTATTAGAGTCACCGCGCACTATTTATAATAAGGCTAAATTAGTCGACTTGGATTATGAGCCACTGGTGATAGACGGTAAAAAACAGGCGATGAGTTTTGTGCTTTATGAAAATGAGTACGACATTGCACGCGATACCAAATTGCGCCGTCAAGCATTTGATCTGTTTTCCAATAATTTGCGGCGCTATAGCAATACGGTGGCGGCGGCTTATAATACGCAGGTTCAAAAGGAAAAAATTATCGCTACCGAACGCGGCTTTGACTCGGTAATCGACTATCTGCTGTTTGACCAAAAGGTCGACCGCACCTTATACGACCGTCAAATCGATATCATTATGAAAGAGCTGGCGCCGCCGATGCGTCGTTATGTTGCTTTATTGAAGAAACAAAATGGATTAGATAAACTGACTTTTCCCGATTTAAAGACATCGGTCGACTACGATTTTGAACCGCAAATTTCGATTGAAGAGGCTTTTCCCTATATTAAAAATGCACTGGCTGTCTATGGCCCCGAATACAGTGCAATGTTGGATCGCGCCCTGTCAGAGCGTTGGATCGACTTTGTCAATAACAAGGGCAAGGCCAGCGGTGCCTTTTGTGCCTCGCCTTATGGTGTGCATCCCTATATTTTGATTTCTTGGTCACGGCGTATGCGCGAGGTGTTTGTATTGGCGCACGAACTGGGCCATGCCGGTCATTTCTACCTATCCGGCCAAAATCAAAATGCCTTTGATGTGCGCCCTTCACTTTATTTTATCGAGGCGCCTTCGACGATGAACGAGTTGTTAATGGCTAATTATTTGAATACGCAAAAGCCGGATGACTTGCGTTTTAAACGCTGGGTATTATCATCGATGCTTAGTCGCACCTACTACCACAATTTTGTGACGCATTTGTTAGAAGCGCATTTTCAGCGCGAAGTTTATAAAATTGTCGATGCCGGCGGCAGCCTACAGGCCAGTCAATTAAACGAACTAAAACTGGCATCACTCAAAGCATTTTGGGGAGATGAGGTTGAACTGACCAAGGGGGCAGAACTGACTTGGATGCGCCAACAGCACTATTACAAGGGGCTATACCCCTATACTTATAGTGCCGGCTTAACGATTGCGACAGCGCTTAACCAGCGTATCTTAAAAGAGGGTCAAGTGGCAATTGAAGATTGGAAAAACGTACTTAAAGCCGGTGGCAGCAAAACGCCGGTGGAGCTGGCGGCAATGGCGGGGGTTGATATTACAACTGATAAGCCGCTTAAACAGACGATTGCCTTTATTGCCGATATGATCGATCAAGTCATAGCGATTAGCGAACAATTACAGTGCTAAAAGCATTCAATCATCAATAAGTAAGTGTAAAATAAAAAATGAAGAGGAGGAGATTATGTCATCGGCAGTTCATAAGTGTCCTAGTTGTGGCGCCTATTTGACCTATGATGCAACAAGCGCTAAGGTAACCTGCGATTATTGTAAATCAGAATTTAGCGTTGCTGAGGTCGATAGTTTTCATGAGACAGTGCAGCAAGAAACAAAGGACTACCAAGCGCAAACACATGGTTATCACTGTGAAAATTGCGGTGCCGAAGTGGTGACGGATAATACGACCTCATCTGGATTTTGTTACTACTGTCATAGTCCGGTTATTTTCAGCGATAAATTTAGTGGTGACTATTTGCCGGACTATGTGATACCATTTAAGATTAGTAAGCAAAAGGCGCAAGAGACATTTCGTAAGTGGGTCAAAAAATTTAAGCTGGTGCCAAGGGGATTTGCTTCACCCGATCAGCTTGAAAAAATCACCGGTATTTACATACCCTATTGGGTGGCAGATGCCACCGTAGCAGTTGACGTCAGTGGTACCGGCGACGTCGTCACGACGCGCCGCTCGGGCGATAAAGAGTACACCACAACCAAGCGCTATCGCTTTGAGCGCAAGGGTGATCTCACGTTTCAACACGTCAAAACGATTGCCTCTGATAAGGTCGACGGCGCTTTAATAAACAGTGTAGAAAGCAATACCAAAGATAAACTGGTGCCGTTTTCAACCGCCTATTTAACCGGCTTTTTCTCACAACGCTACACCTTTAGTCACGAAGAAATCGCCAGTGTGACAGAGCAAAAAATCAAGGGCTATGTCAGCGATATGATCGCGCGTGAATTGCGTTATCAAAATACCCAATTTCAACGCAATGATAGCCAAATAAAAATTACTAAATGGTCGTACATTTTGTTGCCGATGTGGATTTTGACCTATAAATTTGGGCCAAAGGTTTACGTCTATGCCTTAAATGGTGAAAATGGTGAGTCGTTTGGCGAACTGCCCATCAACTACGGTGCATTGATTATGCGAATGGTTTTGGGCGTTGTCGGCGTGGCCGGTGCCTTGTTGTTAGGGGGTAAGTTCTTATGGTAAAAAAGATAACTTTACTAACTATAGCATTTGCCTTGCTATTGGTTATGCCCAGCTTTGCTGTGCGCCATGTTGAGGATAATGCCGACGTTTTTGATAATGATGCTGAATTAGAGCAAAAACTAACTGAGTTAGAGGATATGTTGGGGTATCCGTCATTTATTATTACAACTGATCAACCGTTTGATCAAGATGCCGGCACGGCAACCGATCTATTGCTAATGGAGCGGGTTGGTCGCAATAATAATGGCACCATATTTACCATTAATATGGCGACGCGTGATTTTCAATTTTCAACTTCGGGCCCCGACTTGCAGATTGAGCAAATTTCAGACGACGACATTGAGGGCATTATCGACGGACTAGGCGATAGATTAAAAGATGGCGATTTTGATGGTGCCGGACTATTTTATTATGAAAGGTTACGTCGTGCTTTGGGAGGCAACTATATTTCATTTTTTGACATGATGGTTGCCGCGATTGCATCGTTATTTGGTGCTGGCAGCTATGGTAGCACGCAGTTGTTACGCTATAAGCGCAAAGCGCGCGTTAAGCCGTTTCCGATTAATCAAAATGCCGTTGCTCAGTACGTGCCAAATAGCGACGTTTTGATCGATAGTTGGGAAACCGTCGCGATCATCAGTGCTAACATAAATAATAACAGTTCGGGCGGTGGTTCTTCGTTTTCGAGAAGCTCCGGTGGCGGTAGTTTTCGCGGTGGCGGCGGCAAGTTCTGATGTAGAAAGAGGTTAACGTGAAAAAACTACTATTAATAATGGTCATTTTTAGTTTGGCATTGGTCGGTTGCGCTGCTAATGAACAAACTACGGCAACGACTGACAGTACCACTCAAGTTGAAGCGGCCAATCAAACGACAGCGCAGTCAGCCGATCAGCTGCCGCAAAACATGTCACTGGATGATGCTGCCAAACTGGCGGCAGATGATGACTCAATTTACTTTATCGACGTACGTACGGCTGAAGAATATGGTGCCGGTCATGCCGTGGGCGCTCAGTTGTTACCGCTTGATCAACTAGAGGCAAAAATTGGCGATGTCGTTGTCGATAAAGCGGCTAAAATTATCGTCTACTGCCGCAGTGGTAATCGCTCGGGTCAAGCGCAGCGTTTACTTAATGATCTGGGTTATAATAATGTTTGTGATGCCGGTGGCATTATCAATTACAGTGGTGAAATCGAAAAATAATTACAATAGTATGACGCTTGATAACAAAAAGAATCAAAATCACATCTAAAAAGACAAAAAAACCAAAAAAAAGACAAAAAACCAAAAAAAACTCAAAAAAAGTCCAA
>PDWI01009095.1_pt1 | contig 11489 bp, 8 predicted proteins | sample 1430891 | NCBI WGS metagenome assembly PDWI01 (sample SAMN01162508, study PRJNA174530) | Oral metagenome, whole genome shotgun sequencing project. | biome: Marine environment; feature: Marine mammal; material: Swab sample of the gingival sulcus; isolation source: swab sample of gingival sulcus... | reverse complement strand
CTTAAAATGTGCCTTAGATTAAATATTTAATTTTTTCTTAACTTTTTGCTATAAAAACATGGTATTTTTTTAATATATTTTTTATGTAAAAAAAGATATTATCTCGTCTTTATGTAAAAAATAATGTAGAGGTGCGTATGAAAAAGTATGAAGTTAAAACGATAACAAGAGTTATTATGGGTGTTATTATTACCCTAGCTCTAAATGGTTGCGGAGGGGGGGGTGGCGATGCTGCTAAAAACTCAAATTCGCCTAAAGATAAGTCTAGTTCTAAGATTAAGTTTTACACCCCAGAGCTTATAGTGGCTGACAATAAAAAATACGCCTTTTTTAGTGTCCGTGCTATAGGTCAAGGTAGTGTGCTCTACACTCTAAGCGGAAAAGATGCTGATGCGTTTACCGAGCTTGAGTATAGCGACCTCTACAACTACACTACAAATAGGGTTCAGTTTGAGCATTTGCTTGATTATCAAATCAAAAAAATCAACAGACACACTCAAACATTTGCATCTAAAAAAGCCCTTGATTCTTCTGTAAAAGATAGTTATGATATCACCATAACTGCCACAGATAGTAAGGGAAACAGTGTCTCAAAGGATTTTATTATCAAAGTAAGTTCTTATAATAGCGGGATATTAGTAAAAGAGGATTATCGTTTTAAGTTTAGACCAGAGATATGGAACAAACCTATAAAACAAACACAAACATTCATAGGGCAAACAAGTGTTCATGATAATCTAAAGCAAAATAAGATAGTTTATGAGATTTTACCCGGAGATAGCAATGACATATCAGCACTTATAGAAGCGAAATCTACATTAAGAAGAGTTAGATTATTTCTTAGGAAACCAATACGATACAATGCAGGTGGAAATAACATTTACTCTTTTAAAGTAAAAGCAACACAAAAACACGATATAAGAAATTTTATAAATCGTGATGGCAAGTGGTATCTGTACTGCAATGGTAAAATCGAGCAACCTTTTGTATGCACAGGTAAAAGAAAATGTGTAGATGAACATAAAAATAGAAAATGTGGCACTTTAGAGCAAGAAAATATCCAAACCATAAATCTTGAGGTTTTAGACTCTGACATCACTCCTCCTGCATTTGATGCAAGTTATGATAGTCCTATTCAAATCAAAGAAAATATAAAAGTTGTTTTAGACCAAATCGAAGCACAAGATGCATCAGAGGTTAGTTTTAGTTTAAGTGGTGGAAAAGATAAGGATCTTTTTGAGATCAACGATGGAGAGCTTAGTTTTAAAAGTCCTTTTGGGGCAGATTTTGAAAAGCCTGAAGATAACAATACAGACAATACATATGAAATCCAAATAAAAGCAGAAGATGAAGATGGAAATGCGGCTGATAAAAACATCACTGTGCAAGTTTTAGATGACACACAAGATGCTATGCCTTACTTTAAAGATGTGTCAGCAGATGTAAAAACCTACGAAAATAAAACAGAAGTTTTTGCTCCGCAAGTGGTTTGGAATGTTAAAAAAGCTGATGGAAACCAAAGTAAGCTTAAGTACTCACTTCTTAAAGGAGGAGAAGATTTTAAGATAGATGCTCATACTGGTTGGGTATATTTTAAAACTACACCTGACTTTGAAAGTGCTATACAAAAAGAGTGGGACATCAAGATACAAGCTAGGGATGAAAAAGATGCAAGTAAAGTGGCTAGTAAAGATTTTACCATCGAGCTTGAAGATGTACAAGAGGGCGTACTTAAGACTGGCCAACACATGAAAAGCTTTTATAAGCTAAATAGTGCAAAAGATATCAAAGAAGATGCCTATTGGGCGAGTCAAGGGATTGGTGCAAAAAGAATGTACTCACGCCATAATGATATAGTAACTGACCTCGTAACTGGGCTTAAGTGGCAAGACAATGAGATAAAGCCAAGACCTAGTGCTGGGATATATATCAAAGATGATTTGCAAGGAGCAAAGCAGTATTGTGAAAATCTTACTTTAGGTGGACTTGAGTGGAGACTACCTACTATAGATGAGCTTGAAACCATTATTGACTACTCAGAGGGTGAATTTGGTGGTAGCGGTTGTACGACACCTGCTCATAGTGCTACTTATGACTGCCGATACATAACTAGTGAAAAGGGAACTTTTAATAAAATATTTAAACATATTTTTCACGATGATGGCGATAAGTACTGGAGCAGTACCTCTTTATATGATAATAATTCTAGGGTTTTGGTTATTGAATTTAAAGAGGCCTCAAGTGCTGTGAAATATGATGATGAAAATTACTATTTTAAATGCGTTAGTGGAACTAAGTTAGAAAATACAACTCCTGTAGTTGAAAATGGCATAGTAGATGGTATTGCAACCAAAAAAGACCCACAAACTGGACTAATTTGGGAAGATAGCCCCCATTGTGAAGATAAAAGACAAGGCTATAGCTTTGTAAATCGTATGCCTTGGGATAATGCAAGAGCGTATTGTGAAAGTCTTGGAAATAGATGGAGACTTCCTAATATAAATGAAGTGATGAGTATATTGTCAGATAGAAGTAAGCAACCGTCCATCAAAAGTGGTTTTACTTATAATCCAACTATGTTTAGCACCATTTGGTCGTCAACTACAAAGATGCAATATTTTGATCCTAATTTTGGTTTTGGTGGACAAAGCAGAAGAGGAACAGTAAAAACATATAGAAGAACTGGAACCTATGGCAAACAACTAGTTAGATGCGTAAAAGGAGATGGATTAAAATGAAAAAGATTATACTACTTTCGATCTCAGTGGCAAGTTTGCTATATGCTGCTGACGATGCAAAAACTGCATCAAAAAGTGTAAAGGACATAAAGCTAAACGATGTTTATGTTAAAGGAAGCAAAAGAGCTCACAGAAAAGACAACGAGATAACAGGGCTTGGTAAGATAGTAAAAACAAGTGATACCATCGATAAAGAGATGGTGCTTGACATTCGTGACCTAACTCGCTATGACCCTGGCATCTCTGTGGTTGAACAAGGGCAGGGCGCTAGTACGGGTTATGCTATACGAGGACTTGATAAAAACCGAGTTGGCTTAAGCGTAGATGGAGTACCGCAAGTGCAAACCTATATGACACAAGGAAACGATGTTTTCAGTGGTGCGATAAATGAGATAGAGTACGAAAATATTCAAGCTATCGAGATAAGTAAAGGAGCAAGTTCATCTGAGTTTGGCTCCGGCTCTTTGGGTGGGTCTGTACAGATGAGAACTAAAGAGGCAGGAGATATCATAAAGCCTGATAAAATGTGGGGACTTGATACTAAAACAGCTTATAGTTCAAAAAACAAAAGGGTGACAAACTCTGTAGGTTTTGGTGTGGCATATAAAGGTTTTGATTTTTTAGGAGTTTTAACTCATAGGAAGGGAAAAGAGTTTTCCATCCATAAAGATGCACTAAATCAAAACATCACTGTAAAACATGTGGATTATTGCAAGGGTAAATGGTTTAGCCTAGATGGAGGAGAGCCACATAGGGAATTGACCTTTAGAAAAATAGGTGCAAATGATGAAAAAGTTGAGGGCAAAACAGAGGTTTTAAAAGCAAAAGACTACACGGGACCAGATAGATTTGCACCAAATGAGATGGACTATAAGTCAAACTCAAAGCTATTTAAATTAGGTTACCAAATCACCCCTAAGCATCATGTGGGCATCTTAAAAGAGGTAACTAAGCAACAATACGACAGTAGAGATATGCTTACAAGGTCATTTTATGGGCATGGAAGCATAGGAAAAAAGAAAAATTCTAGTGGATACTACGCCACTGACCCTAAAGATGGACTAGCTGTTGATATGGAAAATATATTTCATTTCCCAACTATCATAGCTGATATCGACGATAGAACTCCAGTAAATCCAAATGAGCCAGAATTTTTACACAATGGCAAGCGACATTATCTATATCTTCCTAAAAATGTGTTAAAAGATGGAAAACGCGTTCATCGTTTTAAAACAGATGCAAATGGAGTGCCTATATCTCGTGCAGGACAATTGCAAGAAATCCAGTACAATAGTGCTTTTAAGGTGGGAACAAAATATACAAAAATAAAGCTTGTGGATGAGAGGCATAAAAAAGATAGAAATGGATTTGCATACACATATAGTGATGGAAATTTTTTTGACAATATCAGGTTCTCATATGACAATCAAGACATCACTTTAACTACTAGAGAGAAAACTTTATACTGCTCCATCTACCCTAATGCAGATAAAGACTGTAAGCCAAGCATGGATAAGCCAAACTCTGCTTTTACAACTCAAACAGGAGAGTATAAGGAAAAACACGATGTGTTTAATTTGGAGCTAAATAAGAAGTTTAAGGTAAAAAAGGTAAAAAATGATTTTACCGTTAAGGCAGGGTATGATAACTTTAAATCTAGCATAAGAAGATATGACTGGCATAGTGGGCTTGCTTCTGTGCTGTATGAAAGTGTTGATTATAATTCAAATCAGGGAACAAAAAATAATCCTATCAAAGTGATAAAAAATCAAGCTGTAAGTGGTATGTTTACTCAAAATTTTTGTACAAATTCTGATTGGATAATTGGTCAAGATTGTATTCCAAATAAGATAACAGGGCATAACAAATATATATCTATAAATGACAAGATAAAAGCAAATAAATATCTCCAACTTGGTTTTGGTGCAAGGTATGATTATACAGTTTTTAAAGCTCATCAAGATTGGGTTAGTGAAGGGGTATATAAAAACTTTTCTTGGAATATAGGAGCTGTGCTTAAACCCATAGACCATACTATGTTTTCATATAGAATATCCACTGGATTTAGAAACCCTAGTTTTAGGGAGCTTTTTGGACAAAGGATAAACGGGATAGATGAGAGATATGCTAGAAAAAAAGCTTACAAGAGAAGAGATCTTAAAGCTGAAAAGGGTTTAAATCAAGAAGTAGCTATGAGTTTGTATGGGGATTTTGGTATCATGGAGTTTAGCTATTTTTACAACAAATACAAAGACCTTATATCAACTGCTAGGGTAAAAGGAGCAGACCTTTTAAGTGCAGATGGCATAGAGCATTTTAGGAACTTACAAGATATAGACTTAGATGGTTTTGCGGTGACAGCTAAGATAGATTATAATGGCATATATGAAAAAATTCCTGAAGGGTTTTACTCTACCTTTGCTTATAACAAAACAAGAGCACAAAAAGTATATACAAAGCCCGGATATGCTGATTATACAACTCCACTTTTAGATGCCATACAACCTGAAAAATATGTTTTAGGTTTTGGATATGAAGCACCAAGTGAAAATTGGGGAGTAAGTACGCTTTTTACTCATAGTGCAGCAAAAAAAGAGAGTGAGCTAAAAAATAATACAAAACGAGTTACAAGAGAAGATAAAGGGTTTGTTACTAAGTATCGCTCATCTTCTTGGAATACTTGGGATGTAAATGGCTTTTATAAATATAAAAACTTTACTCTTAGACTTGGAGTTTATAATATATTTAATAAACGATACAGCACTTGGGAGAGTGTAAGAGCAAGTGCAACAACTAGTCCACACCAGACAAAAGGGCATCAAAACCGCTTTGTCGCACCGGGACGAAACTTTACAGCTTCATTTGAGATGAAATTTTAATGAAAAAAAGATATGATTTAGGCTCTATATCTATCATTGTAATTGTTGCTTTATTGCACTACTTGTTGTTTTTAAGCCTTATGGGCTTAAAACAGCATGAGAAAAAAAAAGGTGCTTTAAAGATGGTTCAGGTATCTTTAGATTTTAAAATACCACAAATAAAAAAACCTGAACCTCCCAAAATCGAGAAAAAAATTGAGGACAAAATCCTAACATCAAAAAATGAAGAAAAACCAGCTGATATCGTAGAGCCAAAAAAAGAGATCAAAAAGCCAAAGAAGATAAAAAAGGAAAAGCCAAAAAAACCCAAAAAACCAAAGAAGCCAAAGAAAAAGCCAGTTAAGAAAAAAACTGTAAAAAAAGAGGTAAAAAAACCGGCAAAAGAGGCTAAACAGCCACCAAAAGAACCAGTAGAAGCAAAAGGTGATGAGGTGGGTGAGCAGATAGAGGATGGTGGAAAAGGCGAAAAGACAACTAGCAATCAAAAAGAGGTAAGAGTGGGCGCTAGTTTGGGTGCTGGTTTTGGGCTAGCTTTGAGAGGAAAATGCTCAAGTGTTTCAGATGATGCAGATGATGAAGGTGATGTTAAGATAAGGGTTTTTATCTCGCCATTAGGAAAGGCAACAGGCACTGAGATAATCAAAAGTTCAGGTATCAAAAGGCTAGATAGACAGGCAAAAAAGATGGCTCAAAAGCATACTTATAGACCTGCAAAAATAAATGGTAAAGCAGTAGATGGAAGTGTCGTTTTTACCATACATTTTCAATGCGGAAATGCATAAAATATTTTAACTTAGGAGAGTTTATATATGGATTTATTACAAATTTTAGAACAACAAGATATGATACTAAAGATTTCTTTTGGTATCTTGGTGCTTATGAGTATCATCTCATGGAGTGTTATATTTATAAGATTTGCATTTGCTCTGTTGGAAAAAGGCAGATACAAAAAGACTATGAGAAATTTTTCAAACTCATCAAGTCTTGAGATGGTGAAAAATAGCATACAAAGTGATAACTCAACCATAGCTTATGTACTAAAAGATACATTAAAAGCAAATGATCTTTATAGAAATGATAAAAGTGCATGTGGCATAAATGCACAACTGCCTTTAAAAGACTACCTTCTTTTAAGTATAAAAAATGCTCTTAGCAAACAAAATGCTAGATTTGAGGGTGGGCTTACTGCTCTTGCATCTATCGGTGCTGTTGCTCCTTTTATCGGACTTTTTGGAACTGTTTGGGGTATATTTAATACTCTTATGAACATAGCCGAGCAAGGACAAGTTAGCATTGCTACTGTTTCAGCTCCCATAGGAGAGGCATTAGTGGCTACTGCTATGGGTTTGTTTGTGGCGATTCCTGCAGTTTTAGCTTACAATGCTATTACAAGAATGAACCGCAATATTTTTCAAGATTTTGAAAATTTTGCCCATGATTTGTATGTGCATATGTTAAACACAAAAGAAGAGTAAAAGATGGCTTTTGCAAGTTTAAATGGCGATAATAAAGAGATGTCAGAGATCAATGTTACACCTCTCGTGGATGTAATGTTGGTTTTACTTATAGTTTTTATGATAACCATGCCAGTTTTAACTCAATCTATACCTTTGGAGTTACCGGTGGCTGATGTAAAAAAGCAAGATGAACCAAAGAAGATAATGCGAATAGCTATAAATAAAGATGGCATCTATATAGAAAGAGATTTGCTAAGTGATGAGGCTTTAAAGCAGGCTTTAAAAGAGCAGTTTGAAAGGGATAAAGATGCTGTTGTGGCGATTTCTGCAGATAAATCAGTAGCTTATGAGCAAGTTATAAAAGTTTTGGAGTTTGCCCAAAAATCAGGACTTGCTAAGATAGGTTTTGTAACAGAGCAAGAGAAGTAAAATTTAGACAATGCTATTAATAATCATTTAATTATTATTATAGTAAAATACCACACATTTCAATATAAGGAAACAATATGAATAAAACTTTAAAAGTTTTAATGACAAGTTCTTTAGTTGCCTCTTTTGCCCTAGCGGGTGGAGTGGTTAATCTTTACTCACAAAGACACTATGATGCGGACAAAAAACTTTATGCTGAGTTTACTAAAAAAACTGGCATCGAAGTAAAAGTTACAAAAGCAAAAGCAGGTGAGCTTATAAGCAAGCTTGAAAAAGAGGGTAAAAACTCTCCAGCTGACCTTTTTATCGCTTCTGATGTAGCAAATATGTACCAAGCTAAGTCAAAAGGACTTTTGCAAAGCGTAGATAGTAAAGTACTTGAAGAAGCAGTTCCTGCAAACTTACAAGACAAAGATAACCAGTGGTTTGCTGTTACAAAAAGAGCAAGAGTTATCGTATATGTAAAAGATAAAGTAAAGCCAAGTGAACTTTCAACTTATGAAGATTTAGCTGATCCAAAATGGAAAGGTGCTATCAAAGTAAGAAGTTCATCAAATACTTACAATCAGTCACTTTTAGCTTCTATCATTGCAAATGATGGTAAAGAAAAAGCAACTGCTTGGGCAAAAGGCGTTGTAGCAAATATGGCTGAGGCTCCAAAAGGAAATGATAGAAAACAAGTTGTTGCTATCGCGTCTGGTATAGGTAAACTTGCTATCGTAAACACTTACTATATCGGTAAAATGTTAAGCGATAAAAAAGAAAAAGTGATGAAAGAATCTGCAGAGAAAGTAGCTATCTTTTTCCCTAACCAAAAAGGAAGAGGAACTCACATCAATATCAGTGGTATCGGTATGACAAAAGCTGCTAAAAACAAAGAAAATGCAAAAAAATTCATGGAGTTTTTAGTATCTAAGAAAGCTCAAGAGATTTTTGCTGAAGCAAACTATGAGTATCCAGTTGTAAAAGGTGCTAAGCCTAGTAAGCTTGTTGCTTCATGGGGAGAGTTCAAAGAAGATCCACTACTTGTAGAAAAAGTTGGAGAGCTTAACGCAGAAGCTGTTAAGATTTTTGATCAAGTTGGTTGGAAATAATTGAAAACTAAATCAATTTACTTGATAACGGGCATCATACTTTTGCCCGTTATCATAGTATTTTCGTATATTTTTACACCATCTACTCAAAACTGGAAACATCTTTTAGAGTACAACTTTTTTGACTACACTAAAACTACTTTAGCTCTAATGTTAGGAAGTGGATTTTTAAGCTTCATCTTTGGCTCCACTACTGCTTATGTAACTGAGCTTTATAGATTTAGATTTTCTCGCATCTTGGAGTGGGCTTTAGTTCTTCCTTTGGCATTTCCTGCTTATATAGCTGCATATATGTATGGAGGCATTTTGGGAACAGGAGGGAGTTTTACATACTACTTGCATAAAACCTTTGATATATCATATCTAAAACTTGGTTTTTTAGATGTTTTTAGTCTTGGTGGGGCGATATTTGTTATCGCATCAGTGCTTTATCCTTATGTGTACTTGAGTATGAAAGCATCTTTAAAACAGATGAGTGGCTCAAGTATAGATGCGGCTAAAGTTTGTGGGTATTCGCCTATGGGTATATTTTTCAAAATCATCTTGCCATCTCAAAGACTTGCCATAGTTGCCGGAGTAAGCCTTGTTATGATGGAAGCTATGAGTGATTATGGTGCGGTTAGCTATCTTGGAGTTAGTACCTTTGTTGCAGGTATTTTTCGTACTTGGTTTGGTATGGGAGATTTGGAAACTGCGGCAAAATTAGCATCAAGCTTAATGTTTTTAGTATTTGTGCTTTTGTTTCTGGAAAACTATCAAAGACGAAAAAAATCCTATGCTCCACTATCTAAAGGTTTTAGACCCATACAGAAAACAAAACTTAGAGGACTTAGAGGATTTTTGGCATTTTTGATATGCTTTATCCCATTTTGCTGTGGATTTTTGTTGCCTGGATATAAGATGGTAGATTGGTTTTACTTGACCTGTATGGATGTGTTAGATAGGGAGTTCATAGGACTTTGCTTAAATACTTTTAAGCTAGCTGTGGTGGCCGCTTTGTTTACAAGCTTTTTAGGATTTATTTTAGTATATATGAACAACCTTAAAAAAACCCGCATAAGTCGTGCGGGGCTTCAACTATCAAAGCTAGGTTATGCAGTTCCCGGTGCTGTCATAGGAGTAGGGGTTTTAACCTTGCTTGGCTTTTTTTCAGATACTGCAGAAAAGTTTGGTTTAGCTCATATCTTTGTGGGCGGGTCTTTTGTAGCTCTCATTTACGGATATGGCATACGTTTTTTAGCTGTTTCAGCTTCTAGTTTTGAAAGTGGATATGAGAGGGTAAATAAATCATATGCTGAGGCGGCTAGGATTTTTGGATATAGTAGTTTTGACATACTTAAAAAAATCGATACACCCTTACTAAAAAGCACCTTTGGTATCTCACTTATCATCATCTTTGTTGAAACCCTAAAAGAGTTGCCTTTAACTTTGATACTTAGACCATTTGATTTTGAGACACTTTCTACTAAGGCTTTGGAATTTTCTACTCAAGAGATGGTGCTAGAAACTTCTGTACCTTCCATGCTTATAGTGCTTATCAGTCTCATTCCTGTAATACTCCTCATTAGAACAACTTTAAGGTAAAAACATGACACTTTCTTGTGAAAATATTTCTAAAAAATTTGACAACACAGAGGTTTTAAAAGATATAAACTTGCAAGTAAAGCAAGGCGAGATAGTTACTTTGTTAGGAGATAGCGGTTGTGGCAAGAGTACTTTGCTTAGAATTGTAGCTGGACTTGAGAGAAATGATGGAGGAAGTGTGGCGATAAATGGCAAAACAGTCGCCGATAGCTCTAGCTTTTTAAGTCCTCAAAAAAGAAATATCTCTTTTGTGTTTCAAGATTATGCCTTGTATCCTCACTTAAATGTTGAGCAAAATATAGCCTTTGCCTTAAAAGATGCAAGCAAAGATGAAAAAAAGAGTGCTGTTGGCAATATCGCTGAAGTTTTAGGCATACAAGAGCTTTTAAAGAGAAGCCCTCACGAGCTTTCAGGAGGACAACAGCAACGTGTTGCTATAGCTAGAGCTTTGGTTGTAAACCCAGAATTGCTTTTGCTCGATGAGCCTTTTTCAAACCTAGATACAAACTTAAAAAACTCTGTTACCATAGAGTTAAGAGCTATTATTAAAAAGTTAAATATAGGTGCTTTGATGGTAACTCACAATAGGCTTGAAGCTCTAAATATGAGCGATAGAATAGCTATATTAAATGATGGTATTATAGAGCAAATTGATACTCCAAAAAATATTTATACCAAGCCTCACACTAAGCACGTGGCAAGGTTCATAGGTGAGATTAGCTTTATCAAATATGAAGGCAAAAGTGTTGGGGTTAGACCTGAGGAGTGCAGTTTTAGTTTTAAAGATGGCAAACTAGAGTGTGAGATTGTTTCTGTGGTCTTTAATGGAGATAGTAAAACCATCATGGTAAAAACTAAAAATGAAGATATTTTAAAGATAAAAGCCAGGGCTGATTTTGAAGCAAAAGTAGGCGATAGTGGCTATGTTAGTATATCAAATCATATAGAATTAAAAACTAAGTAGATGGAGTAGATGGACTGTTTATAATATCTATTTTAACAAAACTTGCTATAATGTCTTAAATAAAAAGGTAGGTTATGTTAAGCAAAGAAGAGATAGAGAGTTACATAAACAAAGTCCCTGCTGTTCCAGCTATACTAAAAGAGTGTAAAAAAGCTTTAGATGCTGGAGATATGGTAAAAGCTTCTAAGATAGCTAGTATGGATAAGGCTTTAGTTGGATATTTTCAAAACATCGTAAACAAGCCTATATATGGCTTTAGGGATGAGCTTAAAAATCCAACACAAATATTTGGTGCTTTGGGTATATATAGGGTTAAGCAGTTGCTAAGGAGCTATTATGCTACA
>PDWI01009094.1_pt1 | contig 11490 bp, 9 predicted proteins | sample 1430891 | NCBI WGS metagenome assembly PDWI01 (sample SAMN01162508, study PRJNA174530) | Oral metagenome, whole genome shotgun sequencing project. | biome: Marine environment; feature: Marine mammal; material: Swab sample of the gingival sulcus; isolation source: swab sample of gingival sulcus... | reverse complement strand
TTTATATCAAGTATATTTTACAAAATCTAAAAAAGTACAATCAGTGTATTTTAGTTTATAAGTGTATAACTAAATAGTGGCAGAGAGGATGGGATTCGAACCCACGAAGGCTTGCACCTTACACGCGTTCCAGGCGTGCTCCTTAAACCGCTCGGACACCTCTCTAAACAAAGGCGATTATTTTAACCAAATTTTACTCAAATGTAGCTTATTTTGTAAAAATAATTTCAAACTTTTTTCGCAATGATACATTTACATGAAAAAACTTAATCCACTAAATAAATTGCTTAACATCATTAAAAATGAATTTTCACAAATCAAATAATGACGATATTTTATAGTATTTAAAATATTTTTAACGCCTAATATGTTATAATTATGCTAATTTTGATAATGAAAGGGGTAGCATGGCTGTTGTTTTACTTAAAAATTTGACAAATAAAGCAAACATTAAAGAGCAACAAGACTCGATTATTTCATATGCAAAAAAACACTCCATAAGCATAGATACTACTGAAATTGATACATCAGATTCCTCTCGGAGCTTAGAAGAAAGAACTGAATTTAAGGGCTTTTTGCGCTCGCTTCAGCAAAATTGTATGTTGGTAGTTTATGATTTTTGGGTACTAAGTGAAAATGTAGATGAATTGGTTAAAATTTGCGAATGCCTTTTACAAAGAAATATTAGCTTATATGTGGCTAATAAAAAAGAGATAATCTCTGTAAAATCATCGGCACTTTATGTTTTGCATGTACTTTCAAAAGAGAGAAAAACAAACAAAGCATTAACTAAAAATACAAAACTAGGTCGTCCAAAAGGTCGTATGAGCCAATCAAAATTTGACACTCTTCGTCCACAAATCATTAAATATCTTGAACTAGATTATCCTGTTAGCAAAATAGCCTGCATGCTAAAAGTAAGCAGAACATCGCTAAAAGATTATATAAACTCAAGAAATTTAAAAGAGTTAGCCTGTAGCAAAAAAGAGCTTTTAGGAGCAGTGCCAAATATGAATGAACCAAAAAATGAAATTAAAAAATGTGAACTAATCGCTAAGCAAAACAAAGGAGAGCAAAAAAATGTCTAACCGCAAACACAAAACACCTTATGCCAAAAAACGCTATTTTGGATACGCTTGTATCACTTTGATAGCATTAACCTTGCCATTTATAAAATCAAACGGAAATCACCTATTTTTACTAAGCTTTGACAAAAAACAATTGCATCTATTTTTTACTTCATTTGACATGCAAGAGATGTATTTGATGCCATTTTTACTCATCATGCTTTTTTTAGGGGTATTTTTCATGACTACTCTTGGTGGACGAGTATGGTGCGGTTGGACTTGTCCGCAAACCATATTTAGAGTTACTTATAGAGATTTAATCCAAACAAAACTTCTTAGCATTCGAAAAAGTGTTAGAAATAAACAAAAAGAACCACAAGGGCAAAAGGCAAAAAGATTTTTAGGTGGAATGATTTGGACTATTTTGGCATTTACGGCAGCATGTAACTTTACATGGTATTTTGTACCGCCCGAAGATTTTTTTACATACATTCAAAATCCAAGCGAACACATGATGCTTTTTGGTATAATTAGTGCTATTGCTGGATTTTTAATATATGACATTGTTTTTTTAAAAGAGGAGTTTTGTATCTATGTTTGCCCTTATGCAAGAGTTCAATCTGTAATGTATGATGATGATACTATCCAAACAGTTTACAATCCCACAAGAGGCGGGATAATATATAATGACGCAGGAGAAAAACTTTGGAAAAAACCGCCAAATAAAGAAGATGAGTGTACAGGTTGTGAGTCTTGCGTTAAGGTGTGTCCTACTCATATTGATATTAGAAAAGGTATGCAACTTGAGTGCATAAACTGCCTTGAATGCGCTGATGCTTGCACTAAAGTCATGGGTGCACTTGGCAAAGAGTCGCTCATTACTTGGACTAGCGAAAAAGAGGCAATCGATGGAGAGAAAACAAAATACATCAGATTTAGAACCGTCGCTTATATGTTTGCTTTAGGTTTGGCATTTGGACTTTTGCTTTTTATGAGTAGTAAAAAAGAGTATATGCTTTTAAATATAAACCGAACAACCCAACTTTATAAGATAAAAGATGAAGGCAATAAAATAGAAAATGCTTATATATTTTTATTTCAAAACACAGATAGCAAAGACCATAAGTACTATTTTGAATTAGACAATAAAGATATCAAAATCAAAAGACCTACTAAACCATTTATGCTAAAAGGCGGTAAAAAGATTAAAAAAATCGTTATTTTATCCACAGAAAAAAAATTAGGTGATAATTCAAAAAAAGATATTACACTTCCAATTACTATAAAAGCTTATGCGCTAGATGATGAGCAAAAAATTGTAGTGCTAAGACCTAGTATATTTATCTATCCAAAACAATCAATTATCGATAAGAAAAAAGATTTTTAAAATAAAAATATTTCCATAATGATACCATATTATTATGGAAATATTTGATTTCTATGTAAACTTTTTATTAATATATTTTAGCTATTATACTACTTTTAAGTTAAGGAAACAGTATGCAAGAGGCAAAATATATATGGATGGATGGAAAGTTGGTTTCATGGAATGAGGCAAAAGTTCATGTGTTAACTCATACACTTCATTATGGAAATGGAGTTTTTGAAGGCACTAGAGCTTACAAAACCGAAAAAGGCTTAGCTATTTTTAGGCTAGACGAACACACAAAAAGACTTTTTCATTCAGCAAAATGCGTTTTAATAGAGCCAAATTTTTCTTATGAACAAATAAGACAAGCCCAAATTGATCTATTAAAAGCAAACGATTTTAAATCAAATGTCTATATCCGCCCACTTATCTATCTAGGATATGGAAACATGAGCTTACAACATCAAAAATCTCCCGTAAACACAAGTATAGCAGCTTGGGAATGGGGAAGTTTACTTGGAAATGACGGGCTAGAAAAAGGTATAAAAGTAAAGATTTCATCATTTACTAGACCAACTGTAAAATCAAACATGGGAAAGGTAAAAGCAGTAGCAAACTATCTAAATAGCCAATTGGCAAAATGTGAAGCACTTGATGCAGGATATGAAGAGGCGCTTTTACTTGATGATGATGGTTTTATAGCAGAAGGCAGTGGAGAGTGTTTTTTTATAGTAAAAAATGGTAAACTTATAACTCCTCCAAACGACAACTCTTTATCTAGTATAACACAAGATACAGTCATAACAATTGCAGAAGATTTAGGTCTTGAAGTACTAAGACAAAGAGTTACCAGAGATGAAGTTTATGTTTGCGATGAAGCATTTTTTGTGGGGACTGCAGCAGAGCTAACCCCTGTAAGAGATGTTGACGGTAGAGTTATAGGAAATGGGACTAGAGGTAAGATTACAAAACGATTACAAGATGCGTATTTTGATGTGGTTTATGGACGCAATAAAAAATACGAATATATGCTAACTTATATTTAAAGGAATAAAATGCCAGCAGATTTAAATGACTATTTTAACAAAAGAAACGGTGGTGGGAACCAAAACAGTGGCTCAAACTTTAACATGCCAAATGGAGATTTTTTAAAAAACGGTGGTGGAAAATGGATGGGATTAGTCTATTTTGCTATTATAATTGCAGTGGTTTTAGTGGTAGCTAGACCATTTGTAATGATAACTTCAGGACAAATGGGTATAAAAGTAACAGCAGGAAAATTTGACCCAAAACCTTTGGGAGCTGGTATCCACTTTTTTGTGCCAGGCATTCAAAAAGTCATCGTTGTTGATACAAAAGTAAGGATTGTAAACTATTCATCTAATGAAGATAGCAATGATGCACTAATCCAAGGAGCTGGAATTATAAGAAAAAATTCTATCTCGGTTCTTGATGCTAGAGGTTTAACTGTTCTTATAGATTTAACAGTCCAATACAAACTAAATCCTACAAAAGCTTCAGACACTGTGGCTGAATGGGGCTTAGCATGGGAAGATAAGATAATAAATCCTGTTGTTCGTGAGGTTGTTAGAAGTGTTGTTGGTAACTATCCAGCAGAAGAGTTGCCGACAAATAGAAATAAAATTGCAGCTGAAATTGATAAAGGAATAGAAGCTAAAGTAAAAAGCCTAAAAGCAAACCCTGTAAATCTTGAATCAGTCCAACTTAGAGATATTATCTTGCCTCCTAAGATAAAAGATAGGATAGAAGAAGTACAAGCTAAAAAACAAGAAGAAGAGAAAGCAAAACTTGAGGCAAAAATCGCAGTAACAGTAGCTCAAGGTCAAGCAGAGGCAAAAATCAAAGAAGCAAAAGGTGTGGCTGATGCACTTAAAATTGAGGCGATTGGAAAAGCAAACGCAAACAAGTTAATCTCTGAAAGCCTAACTCCAAACCTTCTAAAACTTCGCCAAATAGAAGTACAAGGAAAGTTTAATGATGCTCTCAAAGAAAACAAAGATGCAAAAATCTTCCTAACCCCTGGAGGATCAACTCCAAACATTTGGCTAGATACAAAAAGCCATAAACAAAGCTCAAGCATATCTGAGTAAACTTTTTTTGTGAGCTATTTTAATATTTTCAGAATAGCTCACAATTAATGAACTAAATTTATAAGCTATTTAACGCTTTTTTAGTATAATAACATTTATGATTGATAATACTTCTATTGAAAATTTAAAACAACGCCTTGATATTGTTGATGTTGTGGGGAGCTATTTGGAGCTAAAAAGAAGTGGTGCGTCATTAAAAGCAGTATGCCCATTTCATGACGACACCACTCCAAGCTTGCATGTAAGCTCTTCAAAACAGATCTATCACTGTTTTGCATGTGGAGCTGGTGGGGATAGTATAACTTTTGTTATGGAATATGAAAAACTCTCTTATCCAGAGGCCATAGAGCGATTAGCAAATATGTATAATTTTTCGTTAAATTATGTACAAAGTGACGGAAAATTAGAACAACAAAAAAAGGTGCTTGAGAGTATCAATTTGTATTATCGTCAATGTTTTGATAAAAATATACAAGCACAAAATTATCTTAAACAAAGAGGTATTTTTGATTCATCTATTGAAAAATTTGAGCTTGGTTTTGCTCCTAGTTCGCAAAATATTTTAAGCTTTTTGCAAAACAATGCCCTAACTCTAAATGACGCAAAAGATTATGGTGTAGTCGATTTTGGAGAAAATGGAAGTGCGTACGCTAGGATAAATGAACGAATTACATTTCCAATCTACGCTCAAAATGGAAAACTTGTTGGCTTTGGAGGACGAACCATATCAAATCACCCAGCAAAATACATAAACTCACCCCAAACAAAACTTTTTAACAAATCACGCCTACTTTACGGCTACGATAAAGCAAGAAATGAGATAATCAAAAAAAAATCCATCATAGTAACTGAAGGGTATTTAGATGTCATTATGCTCCATCAAGCAGGTTTTACAAATGCAGTAGCCACGCTAGGAACTGCACTTACAAAAGAGCATTTGCCACTTTTAAACAGAGCCGAACCAAAAGTCATTTTATCTTATGATGGCGACACGGCTGGTATAAATGCAGCTTTTAAAGCGTCAAATCTTTTGAGTTTGCACTCTATAGATGGCGGAGTTGTGATATTTGGCGAAGGACTTGACCCAGCCGATATGGTAAAAGAAAATAAAACTAATGAACTAGAAAAACTATTTTCAAATCCAAAACCATTTGTGCAATTTTGCATAGAACATATCGTATCGCTTTATGACATAAAAGACGCCATGCAAAAGCAAAAAGCACTCCAAGAGGCTGAGGCGTATCTAAAAAGCCTACCAGCGGTAATAGCATCATCTTATCAGGGATTTTTGGCTAGCATTTTAAATGTAAAAGAGAGTTTAGTAAAAGTAAATAGGGCTAAAAAAATAGCGCAAAATACTAAACCTAAAAAGTTTCAAGACCTGCAAGAACTTGGTGTTATAAAAACTCTTTTACAAACACCAAGCTTAATCGATATGGTACTAGACACCATAAAGCCAGAAATGTTAAAAACTCATTTTGAAGAGTTTACTCTGCTTTTGCAAAATCAAACCAATAGTGCCATTTTAAGAGGGATTTTACTCACTGATGATATCAAAGTTTTTAGCGAAAATGAACTAAAAGAGGCACTTTTAAATATCTGCTTTTTTTACTACAATGAAGAGTTTAAAAAAGTAAAAATGAGAGCGGATTTGGATTTTAAAACCAAAGTTTTTTTACTTAGAAAAGTACAAAATAAATTAGAAAAAATAAAAAAAGGAATATTAGTAGAATATGAAAGCATTAGCACTATTTAGCGGGGGGCTTGATAGCATGTTAGCTATCAAACTTATAAGTATGCAAGGCATAGAAGTAAAAGCGTTGCACATGGATATTGGATTTGGAGGGAAAGTTTTAAACGAAGAAAAACTAAAAAAAAGAGCAAATATGGCAGGGGGAGATTTTGAAGTAGTTGATGCGAAAAATCCATACTTACAAAAGATACTTTTTGCTCCAAAATATGGCTATGGAAAACATTTTAACCCATGTATTGATTGTCACGGATTTATGTTTAGAACCGCTTTAAGTATGCTAAAAAGCGAAAAAGCAGATTTTGTAATCAGTGGTGAAGTTATAGGTCAAAGACCGATGAGCCAAAGAAGTGAGGCTTTAAAATCGGTTGAAAAATTGGCTCAAAATGACGATGATTTAATCCTTCGTCCATTGTGTGCAAAAAATCTAGCTCCAACAAAACCAGAACTTGAAGGCTGGGTTGATAGAGAAAAACTACTTAACATTAGTGGACGGGGCAGAGAAAGGCAACTTGCCATGGCAAAAGAGTTTGGTTTTAGCGAATATGAAACCCCGGGTGGAGGCTGCTTGCTTACTTTGGAGGCTTTTGCAAATAAGATTAGAGATTTTATAAAATACGATACCCTAGAAAGTGAAGATTTGCCACTATTAAAATTTGGCAGACACTTAAGACTAAATGACGGAGCAAAACTAGTCATCGGCAGAAATGAAGAGGACAATAATGAACTAACCAAAATAAAAAGTCCAAAATTTGAACAAATAAAACTACAAAACATAGTCGGTCCTGTATCACTACTTAGCAAAAACGCAAGCGAAAACGACTTAAACGAGGCAGTAAAACTTGTACTAGCTTATGCAAGAACACAAAAAGACACACCTTATGAGGTCATTTTTAATGAACTTAGCATAATTCAAACACCACACAGTTCAAAAGAAGTAGCAAAAAAATATTTCGTTGTATAATTTTTAAGTAATTATAAAGATAAATTTCTTTATAATTACTTCTTGTTTGGGGAATTAGCTCAGCTGGGAGAGCACAACGCTGGCAGCGTTGGGGTCAGCGGTTCGAACCCGCTATTCTCCACCACTCACAAACCCCCATAAAATAGGCTTTTCAAACACTTTTTAAGATTTAGGTAATACTTTCTGGGTAATACTTTTTAAAATATTTTTTATCTCTTTATGTCATTGTAATAATCTGGATTCAACTTATATATAACATTGTTTAGCTCTTTTATCTTTTTATTTTTATTATCTATACTGTTATATAAGTTATTGATAGTATTGTCTTTATTTTCTAATTCTCTTTTTAATTCTTGATTTTCTTTTTCTAATGATTTGTAATTACTTGCTATATCTTTATATTTACTATAGAAATCTTTGTATTGTATATATTCTTGTTTTACATTATTGATTTTTTCTTTTTCATATTCAAGTTTTATTTCTTGGTCTTGTAGTTTATGTCTTTGATTATTAAGATTTAAACTTAAATCTCTATTTTCTATAGTTTGTAGTTTTAATTCTTTTATTGATTTATTGGTGTATTGAATATATTTATTTATTCTATTTAAATCTTCTTGTGTAATTTCATAATATATCTTATTGCTAAACAGTGATTCACTAGGTTTAAGATTTTTTACTATATCATTTATATTTTTATATTTTTCTATAGTTTTGATTTTATCTTTTACAATGTTTCTTTTTATCTCAAAATCTTTTTTTATCTCTTTTTCCATATCTTTCATAAATTGTTCTAATATATCTTTTTTATCTTGATTTTCTTTTTCTTGTTGTTTGAGTCTCTCTTGTTCTAATCTAATCTTTTCTTGTTGTTCTTGCAATTGTATTTCTTTCTCTTTTTGGTGCATTTCTTGCACTGTCAAGTGCTTAGTTTTACTACCTTTTACTCCTCTACTAAATCCTATTTCACTAAACACACTACCTACTATATCTTGAGCTTTACTATATGATTTTTTTAATTGTGTAGATATTCCTTTGTATTTATCTGTTTTTGTATCTTTATAGTAATTTTCCCAAGTAATATGGCAATGTGGTGTTTTCTCATCATAATGAATAACCCCATATATTGCTTTGATATTTAGCTCATTTTCTAGTTTTTGAATTGATTTTAAGAATAAATTATCTATCTCTTGTTTTGTTATTTCTTTATTTTCATATTTTGTATTTATACTGTTACTTAGTGTTATAATGCTATCAATTGTCAGGGCATGTTTTTTCTCTCTGTAATTTCTGTTATTCTCTTTTAAATCTTTTTCCAATAGTTCTAATCTATATTTCATATTAAAGTAATAATCTCTCTTTATGTAATCATTTAGATCAATTATTTTATTATCAAATATAATACTGTTATCCTCTACATTATGAGCCATATTGTCTCTTAGATAGCTAGGTTTTAATGTTCTCATATTATGTTTTAACATTCCTATTGCTCTATCTTTTTTATTGCTTTCAAATCTTATTTGTACATAGTTATTGTTGTCCATAATTAATCCTTTTTAATAGCAAAGCTATTAAAAACTTACAAGTTGAACCCCTACCTTTCAAGGTAGGATAAGGTGCAACTTAGTAAGTTAATAGTTTCAACTATTATCATTTATGATTAATTATATATCATTCTCATTTTTTTATAAGATTTTTAATTCCTTGTAATATTAATGTTATTTTTTATTGTGATTTGTTTTATGCAATACAATTTTCTTAATAATTCATTTATTTTACTTTGTTTAGATTTATTTATTTTATTTGAAATAAATAGCTTAATGTTAAGTTTGTTGTATTCTTTTGTTTCTCTTAATCTAATATCTTTAAATATGTAATTGTGATTAATTAAATTATCCTTAAATATTTGAAATGATTTATTTACACCTATATCATTTATATACTTATTTTTACTTAAAAAAATATATAAATCCTTAAATGTATTATAATCTATTATATTCATTTCAATTAATTTTTTGTTGATATTAAAACCTTTTAAGTTATACATATAGTTTTTATATTTTTTATTTATCAAAATTAAATATAATGTACTGTTTTGTATATTATTTATTTTTATACTATTTAAATTATTAAAATAATTTAGCTTAGCATTTGTAATTAATTCAAGAGGAGTTTTTATATTATTATCATTTATTTTACTAATAAATCTAATAAAATCATTACCCTCACTTAACAATTTCTTATTAAAACTATCAAAATTATTAAAAGATTTTTTAATAATTTTTTTCAAACTACCATTAGTTGGATTAGGATTAATTATAAATGTTCTCCTGTCATCACTTTGTATTTTATCACATAAATCATACTCATTGCTAAACATTAGCAAACTTGATACATTCTTAACATTTAATGGCTCTTTTCCCTTAAACTCAATTCTTATATTTTCATTTCCTGTTATGTTTTTTAATACATTATAATCTAATTTTTTAAAATTAATTTCGTCAAAAAAAATAATTTTCTTATTCATTAAATTACTATTAAAATTATTTTTGTAAGTTGTATTATCAATACTGACTACTAAGTTACTTAAAATACTATTTAATAAACCTATCAATACACCTTTACCCCCACCTTGTCCTTGATTTTCTTTATTTTTACCCATAAATAGATATATGATATCTTGTCTTTTATTTTTAAAAAATACTATATGTAACCATTTTAAAAAATTGATTATAACCTCATTATTTTCATTGTAAAATAGATTTTTAATTAATATGTATATTGTAGGTGTAGTTTTTTTAAAATATCTAATTATTTCTTTATCTTGTAGTTTATCATTATTCATATTTTCAATAAAAATATTAGAGTTATAAAATTGATTAAATGAGTTTTCAATCAAACCATTATCTTTATTTGTAATACTACTATAGCCAAAAGCTTGAGTTGTATTACATACTATATTAACAGTTTTTATAAAATCATTTCTATCTAATATAGAATGAATTGATTTTAACTCTGTATTACCATTTTTACTATTTACTACTTCTATTTCACAAGATTTAAACTTGTCACTATCATATATATTAATTGTATTTGAGATTGTGTTGTGAATATATAATTTTGAATTGTTAGTATTCATATAATAATCAATATGATTATTATATTTTTCATATATTGTTTTAGGTTTATTCATTTTATACCTTTACTTTGTTATCATTTATTGATTTAATTATAGCATATTAAAAAAATATTTTTAAAATTTATGATTAATTTTTAACTTTTATATTAAAAAATATTCAAAAAGGATTAAATAATCCTTTTTGATAATAAATGATAGTAATATATAAAACAATATATTAGTTTAATTATAGCATAAAAAAATATTTTATAAAAATATTTGATTGTATTTGAAATAAAAATGTTACATTGAAAAATAGTTTATAATGTAACAATTTAGCATTAAAAGTGCTTTTAAGCCCTAAGTTTAGGGGTTTAAAGTAAAAAATGAATTAATAAAGTGTTTTCAAGTACCATAAAATGGTGTTTTGGTAAGATTTTGTTACATTTAAATAATATTTTCAATGTAACATTTTGACTTAAAAAGTGCTTTGAGGCTCTATATTTAGGGACTTTAAGCTTAATTTTATATTAAATTAATTTCAAACTCCCATAAAATGGTATTTTGATAATGGTCATTATCATTTTTAAATGGTTTTCAATGTAACAATTTAACTAACCAAACCCTTTCCAAACCCCTAAGTTTAGGGCTTTATTAAGGTTTTATTAAGCTTAAATATATTAATAATAATTCATAAGTTTTAATTAAAATAATATAAAAATATTACTCAATCCCTAAAACTAGGGATTTGATAATAGGTATTATCAATTATTACTGCATTATAAAGTATTTTTCAATGTAACAATTCTTAATTATTATTTAGATTGATACTATATTAACTTTTTGACAAAGAAAGGATATTCCATATATAAGCTTTGCTTATAACTTACTAAGTTGCACCTTATCCTACCTTGAAAGGTAGGGGTTCAACTTGTAAGCCCCTTTGGGGATAGTGTGGTATATAGTTTTTTATATGTTTTTATGTTAATTTATATATACCACTATTTTGTGAAAGTTATACTAGCTTAAACTAATATTATATTGTATAACTCTTTTCATATATTCTCTTTTTTCTTGGTCTTTTATTGAATCTAGTTCTATAACTAATTTTGTA
>PDWI01009092.1_pt1 | contig 11494 bp, 12 predicted proteins | sample 1430891 | NCBI WGS metagenome assembly PDWI01 (sample SAMN01162508, study PRJNA174530) | Oral metagenome, whole genome shotgun sequencing project. | biome: Marine environment; feature: Marine mammal; material: Swab sample of the gingival sulcus; isolation source: swab sample of gingival sulcus... | reverse complement strand
GCCCGCTGCCGCTAAGTGTGCGGCTTCATGCGCTCTTACTTCCACATCTCTTGTTTTAAGTTTGCTTACTAAAACTTTTTCCTCTTCGCTTAGTTTGTTTGGGTCATTTTTATTTTGTTTTTCGTTGTTTTCTTTGGGTTTAGCCGGTTCTTGATATTCATCACCATTTTTGGAGGCTTTTATGCTTTGAGTAAAAGTGTTGTAATTTCTTTGCATTTGAGATGATATTTGCACTTTTTGCCTCCTAAAAATTTTTTTACATGTATTATACCATATTGTCTCTTATGGGCAATATTGAAAAAAGATTGACATTGTATATTTAAGATTTTACAAATTATGCCCTAACATATAAAAACAAAACTTCTTAAAGTTCTCTCATTTTTATTATCTCATCTCTTAGTTTAGCGGCTTTTTCAAACTCTAGCTCTTTTGCCACTTTGTGCATCTGTTTTGTAAGTTCGGCAACTACTTTTTGGCGTTCACGAGCGGGCATTTTTTCCGCTTTTTTCCGCCTTATTTCCAACTCGTTAAAATCTTCTACATGTAAATTTTCATCTAACTTTCTTTTAGTGCTTTTTGGTGTAATTTTGTGTTTTTTGTTGTACTCTTCTTGTTTTTTTCTTCTTTTTAAAGTTATATCCATTGCCCTTTGCATTGAGCCCGTTATCTTTTGTGCAAACATTATCACTCGTCCGTTTACATGTCTTGCAGCCCTTCCCATAGTCTGTATGAGGCTTGTTTCACTTCTTAAAAACCCCTCTTTGTCCGCATCGAGTATGGCTATGAGTGAAACTTCGGGTAAGTCTAAGCCCTCACGTAACAGGTTTATGCCTATTAGCATATCAAACTCTCCTAACCTTAAAGCTCTTATGATTTGATTTCTCTCTATCGCATCTATATCCGAATGCATGTATTTTACTTTCAGTCCCAGCTCTATATAGTACCTGCTTAACTCCTCCGCCATCTTTTTTGTAAGCACTGTCACAAGAACTCTTTCATCTCTTTGGATAACTTTTTTGGCTTCATCATGTAGGATTTCCACTTGATTTGAGCTATCCATTATATCTACTTTTGGGTCAAGCAACCCCGTTGGGCGAATTATTTGTTCACTAATAGTTGAGCTAAGTTCAAGCTCTTGTGGCGCAGGAGTAGCGGAAACAAAAAGATAATGTGGGGCTTTGTTGATAAATTCATCAAATTTTAAAGGGCGATTGTCTAATGCGCTAGGAAGCCTAAAACCGTACTCCACTAAAACCTCTTTTCTGCTTCTGTCTCCCGCATACATTCCCCGAAATTGCGGTAAACTAACGTGACTCTCATCCACAATGACCAGATACTTTTCATGCAAAGCTTCAAAATAATCAAAAAGAGTATACGGCGTCTCCCCTGCTTTTTTGCCGGTTAAATGTCTTGAGTAGTTTTCTATACCTTTGCAAACTCCCGTGGTTTCTATCATTTCAAGGTCAAACTCCACACGTTGCTTTAACCTTTGATACTCCACAAGTCTGTTTTCACTCTCATAATACGCCAAACGTTTTTCAAGCTCCTCTTCTATCTCTTTTACCGCTTTTTTTTGCCTTTCATTTCCCACGATAAACTGACTAGAAGGATATAAGTCGATTCTATTTACTTTTCTTAGCTTTTCGTTTGTTAAAGGGTCAAAGTAGTAAAGCTCTTCTATCTCGTCGCCAAAAAACTCTATCCTAAAAGCTTCATCATGGCTATAAGCGGGATATATATCGACTATTTCGCCGTTTACTCTAAAATCGCCCCTATCAAAAAAGTTGTCATTTCTTCTGTATCCCATATCCACAAGTCTAAGCAAAAAGCTTTTGTATTCAATGACATCACCTACTTGTATCACTTTTACCATTCCTTTAAACTCTTCAGGGTTTCCAAGTCCGTAATTTGCCGATACCGAAGCTATGCAGATGACATTTTTTTCACTAAGTAAGCTCGCAGTTGAGCTTAAACGTAGTCGCTCCAACTCCGCATTTATAGAGCTATCTTTCTCTATAAACAGATCTTGTCTTGGTATATAAGCTTCGGGCTGATAGTAGTCATAGTAGCTTATAAAGTATTCTACAAAGTCGTTTGGAAAAAAACTTTTAAACTCGCTATAAAGTTGAGCGGCAAGGGTTTTGTTGTGTGTCATGATGAGAGTTGGAATTTTTAGTTCGTTTATTATATTTGCCATAGTATAAGTTTTACCGCTTCCTGTAACTCCTATGAGAGTTTGGTATCTGTTGTTATCTTTTATGGATTTACTTAGCTCTTTTATAGCTTTTTTTTGATCTCCGGCAGGTTTAAATTCGCTTTTTATATCAAACATACTTTTCCTTTTAAAACCATATTATACTATCAAATTTATAAAAATAATAGGTTTTTTACTAAGTATTAACTTTTATTTGGGTATAATCTGCGAAAATTTTTAAAAAAGGTATATGAAATGTTTGAAGAGTCACAATCTGTAAATTCTCTTGTGAGCAAAGTGGAGGATTTAGTTATAAAATATGAAGAGTTACGCACTCAAAATGAAGAGTTACGTCAAGAAGTTGTAAGTGTAAAAGCACAAAATGAAGCAAAAGATGCTCAAATAGCAAAGCTTGAAGATGAGTTACAAAATAAAGAGCTTGAAGGCTTAGAGATATTAGAGAAGATAGAGTCAGTCTTAGGAAAATGAAAAAGGTCACCATCACTCTATCATCAAAAGACTATGTTGTAAATCTTGATGATGAGTTTGCTTTTTATCTCGAAAAGGATATGAGGCATTTTCAAAACGAACTTGAAATTTTTGATGCAAAAGGGCTGATAACAGCCTATGTTCAGAAGAGTTTTGAGTGCTACAAACAACAAAAAGCCATAGAAGAATTAAACTTAAAGTTAGATAAATTTATAAATTAGTGTAACTAAAAAGCTAAATTTAATCTAAATTTAAGAAATAGTTAATCAAAAATATTGTACACTACGCTTAGCGATTTTGATAGGTGTATCAAAAAAGCAAATAAATTTTAAGGAGTCTTCCATGAGAAGAGGTTTTACAATGATAGAGTTGATCTTCGTGATCGTTATTTTAGGTATTTTAGCGGCGGTTGCTATTCCAAGACTTGCAGCAACAAGAGATGATGCAAACATAGCAAAGAGTTTGTCAGAAATCGGTACAGCGGTTGCTGATTTTGGAGCGTACTATACTTCACAGGGTAAATTTGGCACAATAGAAGAAATGACTGGTGTTCAGTTTAGTGAAGCGGGCTCTACTGATATGAATGCTAATCAAACAATAAACTATCAAGTTCAGGAAAATGCAGGACCTGCGGATTGTGTCACTTTCGCAACAACGCCAGACGGTAACTTGACTGTGGCAACAGTAGGAGCTCCTGGTTCTATATGTTCTGCTGTGACTGGTTCTGATTCATATAAGAAGCTTGTAGGTCAAAGACAATTTGGTGGAAGTTCAGTTAAATTCTAATTTTAACTATCGTTCATCATAGATAATGCTAAAGGGCTAACTTTTGAGTTAGCCCTTTTTTTTTATAAAAAGGATTAGCTATGAATAAGAAGGCTTTTACCATAATAGAGCTAATCTTTGTTATAGTTATACTTGGTATACTAGCTGCGGTTGCCATTCCAAGACTTGTAGCAACAAGAGATGATGCTGTAGTGGCAAAATCTCTTTCGGATATGAGTGTTTCTTTGAGTGATTTTGGTTCATATTATACAGCTCATAATGGTTTTGGAGTAGTAAAAGATATGACATCGGTTTCATTTGATAATGATGCAAAAGATTTAAAAAATGGCGGAGAAATATTTTTTGTAACACAAAAAGCAAACGGAGTAGAAGAGTGTGCTAAGTATGTTTTCACAAAGGATGGGAATATAACTATTAGCTCAAAAAGTGGTGTGTCAGGAAATGTATGTAAAATTGTTCAAAGTACAGATATGTACAAAAAGCTTGCAACAACTCATCACACAGGAGGGAATCGTGTTAAATTTTAAAAATACGAATACTAAAAAAGCTTTCACTATGTTGGAGCTTGTTATGGTTATAGTGTTATTAGGCATACTTGCCGGCATTGCATTTCCAAGACTTGTAGCAACAAGAGATGATGCTGTTATAGTAAAAGGTAGAAATGAAGTTAGCACTATAAGAAGTGCGATAATTTCACAACGTTCACAAAATATACTTGCAGGTCAAGGCGTAGAGTATATAGATGATACAAATCTAAGTTCAGGAACTACAGGAGATGGTCAAAAGCTTTTTGATGGTGTTTTGCCAAATCCTATCTATTCAAAAAGCGCTTCCGGTCACTGGACTAAGGATTCTTCAGGTAGCTATATTTATCAAATAGGGTCGATTCAGGTAAGGTTTTCTTATCATGATGCTAACGGTACTTTTGATTGTACGCATAGTTTAAAAGAATGTAGGCAGCTTACAGAGTAGAGTTGAATTATTATAAATTAGCTATTGTTGGCAATAGCCTACCCCCTCTTTCTTATCAAAGCGAAGAGCTTTTGAGAGAGGGGGACTTAGTAACTATTTCTTTAAAAACTTCCCAAAAAAAAGCTATAATCTTACAAAGAATTGAAAAGCCAAGTTTTACATGTAAAAATATTTTAGAAAAACTTCCCTTTTTCTACTCGTCCGATCAGCTAAAATGTGCCGATTTTATTTATAGGTATTATGTCTCAAGTATGGGCGAAAGTTTAAAGCTTTTTACGCCTTTTTCTACCGAGTTTAAAAGCAATCCAACTATTTTTTCAGATAAACACCTGCTTAATCTTTCATCTTTTCAAAAATCTGCCATAAAAGAGTTAGACAAACATTCTCAAGGTTTACTTTTTGGAGATACGGGAAGCGGTAAAACGGAAATTTACATCTATAAAATCAAACAGGTTTTAAAAAAAGGAAAAAATGTCATTTTTCTAATGCCTGAAATCTCCCTAACTCCTCAAATGCAAAAAAGATTAGAAGTTCATTTTGGGGATTTAGTAGCTATTTGGCATTCAAAGCTTAGCAAAAAGATAAAAGAAAAAACTTTGCAAGATTTGCAAACCGGTAAAGTTCGCATCATTGCAGGAGCGAGATCAGCTCTTTTTTTACCCATAAAAGATGTGTCGCTCATCATAGTGGATGAAGAGCATGACGAAAGCTATAAATCAAACCAAAACCCCAGATATAATGCAAAAGATGTAAGTTTAATGTATGCGAAAATTCTAAATGCCAAAATCATCTTAGGAAGTGCAACTCCTAGTATTACAAGTTTTAAAAAACTTCCTATTGTAAGATTAAAAGGTACATTTTTTAAAAGTGAGAAAACGTTTTTTTATGAAAATGAACACAACCAAATCACCCCAAATCTTTTATCTCATATCAACGACACACTAAAAAATGAAAAACAATCTATAATCTTTGTGCCAACTCGTGCAAATTTCAAATACCTTACATGTAAATCCTGCTCAACAACTATTAAATGCCCATTTTGCGATGTTGCAATGAGTTTACATGTAAATATAAATGCCCTAAAATGCCACTATTGCAACTACACATCCAAAATTGCCCAAAATTGCCCAAGTTGCGGTGATAATATGCTTGAAGCCAATAGGATTGGAACCATAGAAGTAGCAAAAATTTTAAGTGAAAATTTTTCAAAAGCAAATATAGCTGTTTTCGATAAAGATAGCGTAAGTACAGATAGAAAACTTAAAAAAATTCTAAAAGAGTTTAACCAAAAAAATATAGATATATTGGTTGGTACTCAAATGTTAAGCAAAGGTCACGATTATCAAGATGTGGCGTTAAGTGTGGTATTGGGACTTGATAACCTTTTAAATCAACCCGATTTTAAAGCCAGAGAAAAAGCTTTGAGTCTTGCTATCCAAATAGCAGGACGCGCGGGACGAAAAGGTAAAGGGAAGGTTTACATGCAAACAAAAAATAGAGATTTCTTTGACCTTTACATGAGTGATTATGAGAGTTTTTTAAAAGATGAATTAACTCATCGTAAAAACCTATATCCCCCATATAAACGGCTTTTGCGCATACTTATTTCACACAAAAATGAATTTACATGTAAAAACACAATGGAGCAACTAGTTGACATTATCAATCCACAAAATGTTGAACTTGTTGGCTACGGAAAATCTCCACTAACAAAAATAGCAAATAAATACCGCTATGAAATTCTTCTACGTTCAACTTCAGCCAAATCTTTAATCCAAACAGCCTTTACATGTAAAAGAGTCAATGTGCAAATAGATATGGACGCCCTTAGTTTTTCATAAGAATTTTTTAAGCGTTTATTACGTATAATCTAAAATATATACGTATAGGATTTAAAATGAATACAAAACTTACACTTTATGGTGACAAATCAATAGCAGACGAGATAAAAGAGTATGCAAAAATGCACAACACTTCTGTTTCAAAAATGGTTTTTGATTTTTTTGAAAAGACATTAAATAATAAAAAAAATAACTATGAAGTTGATTTAGACAATCTTCCACCTACTGTTTTGTCATTGCAAGGGGTATTGAAAGGTGCGTATCCTGACGATATGGATCCCAAAGAAGAGTACCATAAATATCTTGAGGAAAAATATTTATGAAAGTTTTATTGGATGCCAATGTTGTTTTAGATACTTTGTTAAAACGTGAAGAGTTTTATCAAGATAGTGTTAAGATTTTTGCTTTGGTTGAGTATAAAAAAATTATAGGGTACTTATGTGCAAACTCTTTAACAACGATATTTTATCTTCTAAGAAAAAAATATGATAATGCTTCATGTATGCAAGTTATAGATAATATCTTAAAGCTTTTTAGTATCGCAAATGTAGATAAATCGGTTCTTTTGCAAAGCTTACAAAATTGTGGAATAGACTACGAAGATAGCGTGATTTATACGAGTGCAAGTAAAGCTAAGGTGGATTTTGTTATCACAAGAGATAAGAGAGGTTTTGAAAATTCGCCTGTTAAGATTTTGAGCCCAAAAGAGTTTTTGGATATTTTACAATAATCTTGAAAATTCAAATTTTATAAAACCATAAAAGCTTTTTTAGCTTTATTTTGCTATCATTGTTACATGATAAAAAGATACAAAACAAAACAGATAAAAGTAGGAAATGTGCCCATTGGTGGCAATTCCCCGATACCTGTTCAGTCTATGACATTTTCTAAAACTCGCGATGTAAGCTCAACCGTAGAGCAGATAAAAAGGTTACATTTTGCAGGGTGCGACATTGTGCGTGTGGCAGTTCCGGAGTATGAAGATGCTAAAGCATTAAAAAGCATAAAAGAACAGATCTCTTTGCCACTTGTAGCGGATATTCATTTTAATTACCGTTTAGCGCTTATAGCTTCTGAAGTTGTGGATTGCATACGAATAAATCCCGGAAATATAGGCAACAAAAAGCGTATGGCTGAAGTTGTAAAAGCGTGTGAAAGCAGAAATATTCCCATACGAATAGGTGTAAATTCGGGAAGTTTAGAAAAAGAGTTTGACATAAAATATGGACAAAGTTCAAAAGGAATGGTTGAATCTGCTTTATATAATATAAAATATTTAGAAGATATGGGCTTTACAAATATGAAAATATCGCTAAAAGCAAGCGATGTTGCGCGTACCGTGGAAGCTTATAGGATGTTACGACCGCTTGTTGAGTATCCTTTTCATCTTGGAGTTACAGAAGCCGGAACTCTTTTTCATTCAACTGTAAAATCATCTATCGCTTTAGGAACACTTTTGCTTGAAGGCATTGGAGATACCATGAGGGTATCTATAACAGGTGAACTTGAAGAAGAGATAAAAGTAGCAAGGGCAATACTCAAAGATAGTGGAGTGGCAAAAGATGGTATAAATATCATCTCATGTCCCACATGTGGACGTTTACAATCAAATCTTGTCAAAGCTGTTGAAGAAGTTGAGAGAAAAACAAAACATATAAAAACACCTCTAAATATTTCCGTTATGGGATGTGTGGTAAATGCTTTAGGTGAGGCAAAAGAGGCAGATGTTGCCATAGCGTTTGGAAAAGGACAGGGTTTGGTTATAAAAAAAGGTGAAATTGTGGCAAAATTAAACGAAGACAATTTAGTGGAAAGATTTTTAAAAGAGGTGGAAATCGCCGCAAAAGAGTATAAGGATTAATCATGCAAACACTACATAATATCAACATAGAGCGTTCCGTTTTGAGCTCCATTATTTACAATCCGTCACTTTTTGAAGATATAGCTTCAAGCCTAAAGCCTGTCGCATTTTATCTTCCTGCACATCGTGATATGTTTGAAGCGATGGAGTATTTAGAGCGAAACGATAAACCTATCGATGAGGAGTTTTTAAGCAAGAGATTAAACCAAGAAGGCAAATTCAATGAAGAAGCGATGCTTGAAGTTATATCTACGAGTCCATTGCCAAATGTGAAAGCTTATGTACATGAACTAAATGAAAAATATGTTAAACGCGAGTTTGTAAAGCTAAGTGCCGATATAAACGATGTGGCTGTGGATAAGGATTTGCCGGTTAAAGAAGTTGTAGATTTAGTGCAACAAAAGCTTTTTGCCATAACGCAAGAAAATACAGATAAAGAGTTTAGAGATTCTCCCGAAATGGTTGAATCCACGGTTGAACATATAAAAGCGATGAAACTTCGTGGAAATGAGGGTGTAGTAGGGCTTGATACCGGATATAGGGAGTTAAACAACCTAACATCGGGCTTTGGCGAAGGGGATTTGGTAATTGTAGCTGCTCGTCCTGCCATGGGGAAAACATCTTTTTGTTTAAATCTTGCCCAAAAAGCTCTTGATTTAAACAAAGGTGTCGCTATATTTTCTTTGGAGATGCCCGCAGAACAATTGATGCTTAGAATGTTAAGTGCGAAAACTTCTATCCATTTGCAAAAGTTGCGTATTGGGGATTTAAACGATGATGAGTGGAGTAGGCTTAGTGATGCATGTGAGGAGATGAGCCATAAAAAGTTTTTTGTAGATGATAATGGAAATGTTGATATTCACCATGTGCGCGCAAAACTAAGAAAATTAAAAATGCAACATCCTGAAATTTCGGTTTGTATTATAGATTATCTTCAGTTAATGACTTCAGCGGGAAACAGAGATAGACATCTTGAAGTAAGTGATATAAGTAGGGGTTTAAAACTTTTAGCTCGTGAACTTGAAATGCCCATCGTTGCTCTTTCGCAGCTTAATCGTTCATTGGAGAGTAGAGGTGATAAGCGTCCGATGTTGAGTGACCTAAGAGAATCAGGATCCATTGAGCAAGATGCGGATATGATACTTTTTGTTTACCGTGAAGATGTTTATAGAATTCGCGAAGAGAAAGAGAAAGAAGCAAAAGCTAGAGCGGAAGGAAAAGAGTATAAAAGTAATTTTTTTGAAAAACCCGAAGAAGATGCGGAGTTGATAGTGGGTAAAAATAGAAACGGTCCCGTTGGAGTTGCTAATTTGGTGTTTCAAAAAGCGTGTACGCGCTTTGTTGATAAGAGTTTAATGCACACCGAAATAGTTTACGGAAACGAAGAGAAGAAGATAGAGTTACCGCCCCTTTGACCTTAAGTCCACTAATAGTTTTTAGAAACACCAAAGAAGCACTTATCGTTTTTGGAGTGCTTTTTTTCGTATTTTTAATAAATGTGGGATTTAGTTATAATTCATATAAAGAGTTTTTAGGCTCGTCTTCTTTTCATGAGGGTGTTGTAAGTTTGGCTTACATGAAGAAGAGTAAATACGGAAAACCCTATCAAGTGGCAAAAATTAATACAAAAGAGTTTACTTTTTACACAACTTTTTGGAAAAAAAGTTTACATGTAAAATCAAATGACAAGATACGTCTTAAAATATTTAGTAAAAATGTAACTTTTACAGACTTTTTATCAAAGCGATTTTATGCTCCCGTTTTTGACGTAAGTACTCAAAAAAATACAAGTTTTAAAAATAAACTTCAAGCTCACATAAAATCCCAACACCAAAATCCCCAATTAGGTGAGCTTTACAGCGCCTTGTTTTTAGCTACGCCCATATCAAAAAATATGCGTCAAAAGATACAAAAGTGGGGCATTTCCCACCTTGTTGCCATTAGCGGTTTTCATTTAGGAGTAATATATTCGGTTTTATTTTTTGTTTTAAAAATGGTATATGGTTTTTTTCATGAAAGATTTTTTCCTTTTAGAAATATATATTTTGATTTAGGCATTGTAATTTTTATATTACTTGGTTTTTACATGTATTTGATAGATTTTACACCATCATTTTTAAGAGCTTTTGTAATGAGCTTGCTTGGATTTTTCTTCTATTTTAAATATTTTAAGATTTTATCGTTTTTAAATCTTGCCCTTGCGGTCGGTTTTATACTCGCATTTTTTCCTCATTTAGCTTTTAGTATAGGATTTTGGTTTTCGGTAATGGGAGTTTTTTATATATTTTTATACTTTCACCATTTTACATGTAGAAAATGGTACGATGTAATATTTTTAAACATTTGGGTATTTTTAGCCTTAGTTTTACCTGTACATATGTGGTTTCCTTATACTACTAACGGGCAGTTTGCAAGTATAATTTTAAGTATAATTTTTATACCGTTTTATCCTTTAGCTTTTATAACTCACCTAGTAGGATACGGCGGTTTTATGGATACTTTATTGGAATCTTTTTTTAACTATCCTTTAAAAGGCGTTGAGATTTTTACACCTTTGTGGAGTTTTATTGTCTTTATTATTTTAAGTTTGCTTGCTATTTTCAACCGCTATTTGGCAATCTTTTGTGTCAGTTTGGGTCTTTTGTTTTTCATCTAAATATCCACAAATTTTTAGTCCGTACAAAAATATAATCCATGAAATATATATCCACACCAAGAAAAATATGGCAACACTAAATGAGCCGTAGATACTTAGATATGTTTTGTTATAAAAAACATAGTAAACAAAAAGAGTTTTGCACATATACCAAACAAGAGAAGTTATAAATGAGCTTATGGCAACATATAAAGTTTTTAACTTTTTGTTAGCCGAAATCATATAAATAGCAAAAAACAGCCCCCATATTATAAGATATGGTAAAAATGCAAGAAAATTTATCCAATTTGTGTAAGTTGATTGGTTCAGTAAATTTTGTATGGTATTTGAAAAATAAAATGAAACTCCCAATCCTAAAGGAGCCAATGTTATAAGTGTCCAATACGCCGAAACCCCTTGCCAAAAACTACGTGAAGGGGTTTTTAAAATTTTATTTATAGTATAGTCGTACTCCGAAAAAAAGAGCATTGAGGTAAAAAGAACTATTACAAAACCAAAAACACCCATGCTAACGGTATTTTCTAAAAATTTATCAACATATCCGGTAAAAACATCTTGATGTGATGGTAAAAGTGAAGAGAAAATAAACTCTTTGATCTTTATATAGTAAGTATCAAAACTAGGTAATTTTGTAAAGATGGATAGCGAAATCAAAAGTATGGGAATAAGCGATAGTATCGTATGATAACTCAGAC
>PDWI01009091.1_pt1 | contig 11495 bp, 10 predicted proteins | sample 1430891 | NCBI WGS metagenome assembly PDWI01 (sample SAMN01162508, study PRJNA174530) | Oral metagenome, whole genome shotgun sequencing project. | biome: Marine environment; feature: Marine mammal; material: Swab sample of the gingival sulcus; isolation source: swab sample of gingival sulcus... | reverse complement strand
GGGATTGGGATTGAGGTGGGTGAGCCTGCCATCAATAAGACGCCTCGCAGTATGATAACGCAAGCCATTCGAGAGCTTTATCCGAAGGGTGGCGTCAATGTTAAGATTTCTATTCCGAAGGGCGAAGAGATTGCTAATAAAACTTTTAATCCACGCCTAGGCATTGTTGGGGGGATTTCTGTAATTGGTACGTCTGGTGTGGTCAAACCCTTCTCAAGCGAAGCTTTTATCGCTGCTATTGCACGTCAAGTTGATGTCGCTCTTGCTCTCGGTGCTGATACGATTGTGATTAACTCTGGAGCGAAAAGCGAGCGTTATCTTAAGGCACAATTTCCAGAACTTCCGCCTCAAGCCTTTGTACAGTATGGGAATTATATTGGCGAAACGCTTGAAAAACTTCATCAGCATAATGTTCCTGCTATCAGAATGGGCATAATGCTTGGCAAGGCTGTGAAGCTCGCAGAGGGTAAGCTTGACACACATAGCCGTAAGGTTGTGATGAATAAAGATTTTCTACACCGTGTGGCAAGCGAATGTGCTTGCTCTGAAGCGACGCATCAGCTTATTGACGAGCTGACACTTGCACGTCAGCTTTGGGCGGGCTTATCGGAGGAAGACCTTGAGCCAATGATGAATAAGATTTGTGAGCTATGCCACAAAGCAGGAAAGGCGCTTGTGCCAAACAGTAAACTGAAGCTTTTGCTTATCGATGATGAGGGGAACATTCGCTTCTCTTACGAGGATAAAGAGGCTTGAGTTAGCTTAGCAATAAAGGCTAAATACGATAAATCAGAACCCTTTGCTTAGGTTGGCTTTAATTTGTTTTATTTCAGTTGTTTATGTATTTGTTGGATTTGTTGAAAAAACTTTCCCATAAACTCAAATGACTTTACCGCTAAACTTCAAAAAGTTTTTGGGAAAACTCGTTCGACTTTTTCCAAGAGCTTTTTTTATTGACTTGAATAAGACAAATCAGAACATCAAAAACTTCTTCCATTTTACTTGTTAGCCCTATTCTTGCACGAGAATTATTTGTATCTTTGGTAATTAAAGAAAAATAGAGCGTGGTAAGACAGGTATTTGGCAGTTTTTTTAAGATTGGTCTAGGGACTATCGGAGGAGGCTTCGCTATGATTCCAATGATGGAGCAGGAGATTGTCCAGCGTCATCAGTGGCTTAGTGAAGAGGAGTTCGTTGATGTGCTAGCCTTGGCACAAGCTTCCCCTGGGGTCTTTGCTGTGAACCTATCCAGCCATATCGGTTATAAGCTGGGGGGCTTGCGTTTATCTCTCTTAGCTGCCTTTGCTAATATCTTACCTTCTATACTTATTATCTTGACGATTGCAATGGTACTGCAAGAGTTTAGAGATAATGAGTATGTCAATTACTGCTTTATGGCGATACGCCCAGTGGTTGTGGGACTTATCTTAGCTGTTGTTTTTTCATTGATTAGGGGGGCTAAGCTCAATAAATACACGGCTGTGATACCTATCCTAACGATGATTTTGATTTATTACCTTGGAGTGTCGCCGATATATATTATCTTAGTAGCGATTATCTTCGGAGGAATTTATGGTTTCTATTTAGATAAACAGTACAAGCAAAGGTAATACAATGATATTCTGGGAATTGTTTTGGGTCTTCTGTAAGATAGGCATTGTGAACTTTGGAGGGGGGTATGCGATGATTTCGCTTATTCAGTCCGAAGTTGTGCTTCATCATCATTGGGTTAGCTCAGAGCAATTTACCGACATTGTAGCCATAAGTCAGATGACACCTGGTCCTATTGGTATCAATGTGGCGACTTATGTGGGCTATACAGCGGTGCTAGAGCAAGGTTACTCTATGGGAATGGCTGTGCTTGGTGCAGTTTTGGCAAGCTTTGCGGTTATCCTATTACCCTTTATTTTGATGCTTGTTCTTGGTTATCTCTTCCGCCGTTACAAGGATAATCGTGTGATGAAGACGCTCTTTAGTGTCCTTCGTCCTGTGGTCATTGGTTTGATTGCTTCGGCAGCACTTATCTTGATGACTAAAGCAAATTTTTCTTCTATTGAAGATAATAGTTTGCTTTTTGCGACTAATGTTTTGCTTTGTGGCATTGCTTTTGTCGCCGTTTACCGTTATAAGCGTAACCCATTGAAGGTTATTGCTTTTGCTGGATTGCTTGGCTTAGGTCTCTATCCAATGCTTGTTTAATTTAGGTTGATATGCAGAGTATGGAAAAGAAGAGTATATTCAAACGTATTGATACGCTTATTCGACGTGAAGTTGTGCCTGCAACAGGTTGTACCGAACCTGCTTGTATCACGCTTACCGTCGCTTATGCTGTGCAACTATTGCCTGCTCCTATCGCGAAGATTAAGGTCTTGCTCAGTGCTAATATGCTTAAGAATGCAATGGGGGTTGGTATCCCAGGTACAGGAATGATTGGTATCCCTATTGCTATTGCTTTGGGGGCTGTGCTGAAAGCTCCAGAACATTCACTCGAGTTACTTAATCAGTTTAATGAGGCTGAGCTAGAGGAAGCCAAAAAGATGACCGAAGCTGACGTCATTTCTGTTAAACTGAAAGGTGGCAAGGATATTGATAAACTCTATTCAGAGGCTATTTGTACCGACGAAGAGGGGAATGAAGCACGTGCAATTATTCAGGGAACGCATACAGGTTTGACAACTCTTGAGCTTAATGGCATAAGCCAAAGTTATGAAACGCCTGAAGAAGTGGAGGCCTGCCCGTTGCAAGGTCGCTGTGATGAAAAGATTGAAACGAATAATCAGCGAGAGGAAGATGTCAAGCTATCTTTTGATTTGGTTTATGATTACGCAACCGAAGCTAATCTTTCTTGCTTGGACTTTATTTATGAAGCTGGACTGCAGAATAAAGAGGTTGCAATCTATGCCCTTGAACATAAGCACGGACATAACTTAGGACAACTTATTGCAAGTCAAAGCGGAGCTAAGCTTTTTGGTTCTAATCCGATGACAGATATGATTGCCTATACAAGCGCTGCTTGTGATGCTCGTATGGACGGAGCTTCGATGACCGTGATGAGTAATTCGGGTAGTGGTAACCAAGGCATTACAGCGACTTTACCCGTGCTAAAATTTGCTGAGAGCCAAGGGGCAAGTAAGGAAGAGACAACAAGAGCTTTGATGATGAGTAGTCTGATGGTGGTCTATGTCAAACAAATGCTCGGACGCTTGTCTTCGCTTTGTGGAATGGTTGTCTCAGGTATTGGTTCGTCGGCAGCTATTGTTTATCTAATGGGAGGCAGTAGAGAGCAGTCTGCTTATGCTGTACATAATATGGTTGGTAATGTGACGGGAATGATTTGTGATGGAGCAAAGCCTAGCTGTAGCTTGAAAGCTTCGACAGGTGTTAGCTCTGCTTTGGTCTCGGCATTGCTCGCAATGAATGATGAACGCGTCAGTTCATTGGAGGGGATTGTCGCCCAGAGCGTTGATGATAGCCTACGTAATTTGGCAACTATTGGTAGCGATGGTATGCTAGAGACCGATCAGAAAATCCTTCATCTAATGACAAACAAGGAAAAGTAATATGAATGCTCAAGATTTTATTGTGATTATTCCAGCACGTTATGGCTCTAGTCGCTTCCCAGGGAAGCCTTTGGCTGATATGAAAGGGAAGCCAATGATACAGCGTGTCGTGGAACAAGCAAAACGCCTTGGAGGACGGGTTGTCGTAGCTACAGATAATGAGGCTATATACGACTGCGTTGAAGCTTTCGGGGGCGAGGTCGTTATGACAGGTGAAAATCATAACTCAGGCACAGAACGCTGTATCGAAGCCTTTGAAAAGGTTAGTAGGGGAGAGAATATCTTACTTAATCTTCAGGGCGATGAACCTTTTATTCAGATAGAAGAAATTAAAAAACTTCTTAAGCTTTTTAATCAGCCTGAGATAATGATTGGAACGCTGGCAGAAGTTTTTTCTGCAGATACGCCTAATGAAGAGCTTGCCGATAGCAATAAGGTTAAGCTCGTCCTCAATAAAAATAATGAAGCGATGTATTTCAGTCGCTCTGTTATTCCTTTTATTCGAGACTGTCAGAGCGAAAAGCTCTGTGCTTCTTATCAGTATCTTAAGCACGTTGGTGTGTATGCTTTTCGTAGTTCTGTTATTCCAGAATTGAAGCAACTGTCTAATAGCAAGCTTGAAGCTTTAGAGAAGTTAGAGCAATTAAAGTGGCTAGAGGCTGGATATACTATTGGCGTTGTTAAGACTTTCAAGCAATCAATTGGTATTGATACCCCAGAGGACTTGGAGAATGCCTGTAAATTATTAGAAGATTAAACTAAAGTGATAGATCAACATACCGTACAACGTATCATTGAATCTGCTAACATTGTAGAGGTTGTTAGTGATTTTGTGAGCTTGCGTAAAGCAGGGGCTGACTATAAAGGCTTATGTCCTTTCCACGCTGATAGACGACCTTCTTTCTCTGTCTCTCCTGCAAGAAATATCTGTAAGTGCTTTTCTTGTGGTGAGGGAGGCTCGCCTCTGCACTTCATTATGAAGCACGAACAGCTTTCTTATGTTGAGGCCTTGCGTTATTTGGCAAAGAAGTACGGTATTCCTATTGAGGAAAGAGAGGAAACAGCTGAGGAGAAAGCTGCTGCAAGCGAGCGAGAAAGTCTTTTCCTAGTTAATGAATTTGCCGAGAGTTTCTTTGAGAGTCAGCTCAATAACACAGAAGAGGGTAAAAGCATTGCTTTATCTTATTTCCGTGAGCGTGGGATAAGACCAGAGACGATTAAGAAGTTTGGTCTTGGCTATTCTCCTGAAAGTCGTACGGCACTGACTGATGAGGCAATTAAGAAGGGCTACAAGCTGGAGCGTCTTATTCAAGTAGGTCTGTCGGTTCAGTATGATGAAAATAAACCTGCTGTTGATAGATTTCGCGGTCGTGTTATCTTCCCTGTACGGAACTTAGGAGGTAAATACGTTGCTTTCGGAGGGCGTATAATGGGTAAGAGCGAAAAGCTTGCTAAATACCTTAACTCGCCTGAAAGTTCTATTTACTCAAAGAGCCGAGAGTTATATGGGCTTTATCAAGCTAAATATGCTATCTCTCGAGCAGATAAGTGTTACCTTGTAGAGGGATATACCGATGTATTGTCAATGCACCAAGCTGGTTTGGAGAACGTTGTCTCTTCATCTGGTACGGCATTGACGATTGAACAGATACGCTTGCTTAAGCGATTCTCTCAGAATATCACCGTGCTTTATGATGGTGATGCTGCTGGGATTAAGGCTGCACTTCGAGGTATTGACCTTTTGCTTGAGGAAGGCTTAAACATAAAGGTTGTGCTTTTGCCTGAAGGGGAAGACCCTGATTCCTTTGCTCAGAGCCATTCAAGTGAAGAGCTTCAGAAATTCTTAGACGGAGCTGAAACGGACTTTATCCACTTTAAGATTAACCTCTACCAAGAGGAGATGAAGAGTGATCCTCTCAAGCGTGCCGAACTTATCCGAGATATTCTGCGTAGCATCGCTCTTATTCCTGATAGCATTAAGCGTTCTGTCTTGACGCAGAGCTCTGCCTCAGAACTTAGAATGAGTGAACACCTTCTTGTACAAGAGATACAGAAGTTTAGAAAGGCGGGATTAAGAGCTGGAGGTTATACAAGGGCGAAGACTTCAGCTCAAGGAGCTTACACGCCAAATACTGCTGTTAAACAAGAGGAAATTAAGGAAGTCCCCGTCTCGGAGCAAGAGAACGTTGCTGAAAGTCAGCCTACTCTTGAAGAGCTTAAGCCTAATCAATTACGTTCTTATGAGTTTGACTTGGCGAACTTTATTGTTCTGAACGTTGGTCAGCAGATGCTTATTGAAGAACTAGGAGAAGATTCTGAAGCAGATGCCGAGGCTGAAAGGAAGTATAAGGAGATTGATTCAGTTATTAATTATATATATGAAGCCCTTGATTCCTTAGATATTTTGGATAAGCTTTCGCCTCTATTCCTTTTACTTCTGGAGGAAGCTATTTCTTTTGATAAGGAAGAAACCAAAAGTTTTGAAGACTATCTTTTAGCCCATAAAGAGGAAGCTCTTAGACGTTTAGCGACAGATGTTATCAGTTCAAATCTTCTTCTCAAACAGAATGCCAAATCAACTCTGCCTTATCAAGACATTTTCGATGAAGGAGATCCAAGGGCTAAGGAGCGTAAAGAAGCTTACGAAGCAAAAGTCCTTAGACAGAGCCTTATTGAGCGTGGACAGAAGGCTAGTAGCCTCTTAGATAATTTGCAATTATTCTTCTTGAAGAAGAGTATCTTATTGGTGCAGGAGCAGATTCGTTTAGCTCAGAAAGAAGGAGATAAGGACAAGTTAGCACGCTTTATTGCAATCCTTACGGAGCTTAATAAACATAAGGTTCGCTTAGCTCAGGTCTTAGGAGGGCGAACAATACAACGATAATCTTTGTTTCTTAGGTGAGTTAATAAATTGATTAACAGAAGAAAGAAGATTACTCATATAAAACAAATTAAAATAGAAAGAAAATGAAGAATTCAAAAGTATTATTCCTAGTGCTTGCTTTAGGCTTAGTTGCTGCTGTAGGTGCTTATTTTTTGCAGAATGCTAAGGCTGAAGAAACTAAGACTGAACCTACTACTGTCAAACAGGAACATAAAGAGAAGCTGATTAAGCATATTACAGCGAAGTATATGCGTGATCATATTTACGACTACAAGGAAAACCCAACAAAGTTTGTTTTTAAGGGGGAGCGTCCTGCAGTTTTAGATTTTTATGCTGATTGGTGTGGTCCTTGTCGTCAACTTTCACCAAAAATTGCTAAATTAGCAGAAAAGTACAAAGGTCAAGTTGATTTCTACAAAGTTAATGTAGATGATGAAGGAGAATTAGCTCGTATTTTCGGAGTCCGTAGCATTCCTATGTTGCTCTTTATCCCTGTAGAAGGAACTCCAATGCAAACAGTCGGAGGGCTTTCTATGGAACAGCTAGAAGAAAGCTTGGCTAAAATAATTAAACCAAAGAAATAGATATTATGGCAAGTAAGAGAAAACTTAAGAAAGGCTTTATTGCCTTAGCTACAGAGCTGTTTAATGAAGCATTGCTCTTTAGAGCCTTTACAAAAGAAGAGGAGGCTGAGCCTATAGAGCAAGTAATGGACGAGCTTATCGTTTGGACTGACGACACAATTCGTCGTATTTCGCACCCTGATGGTAAGGATAATCCAAAGCTTGTTAAGGCTTATTACGGCAAGCTCCGTGGAGAGATTGAGGAGCGAGCAGTTGCTTTCAGTGAAGAGCTAACAAAATGTTTGCAGCGTTTGTAAAAGCTAGTACGATGTTATTATAGTAATTGTCCAACGAAGTTTATAGAGAGTCTATTTATCTCTTAAATTTCGTTGGACTTTTTTTATTGATATTTATTGATGTATCGTTTTAAAAGTTCGATTAATCCTCAGAGACTTAGTACTTTTGGGATTCTATTTTTCTTAGTTTTAGTCTTGTTGAGTTCGCTCTTAGGCTTTTTCTTCGGGGGAGAGGAAACTCTTTTTTCTGCGATGATTTCAGAAAAGAATTTCCTCGTACCTATCTATATTCTCTTAATGGTGTTCTTGCTTAATCGTTGGTTAGGATATTTAATTCTTTTGGATACGGAGGGGCGTTCTGCCTTTCGCTTGTTTTTCCCTGTCTTGATATTTGTCTTTTCATTCTTGAGTTTCACACCTCAGATTTTTATTGAAGGTAAGCCTTTCTTTAGTTCAGCTATTGAGTTTATCTTAATCAACCTTTCGTCTATTTTGTTTATTGCCTTTCTTTTGCAGACGAGGGGAGATGAACGAAGTCCGTCTTTGATGCTTGCTCTCGCTTTATTACTTGGAGGGCTCTCAATCTTTATGCCAAAGTTATTGATCTTTACTCCTATTGTTTTTTATTTGCTCTATGAACTTAAGAGTCTTTCGTGGAGAAACTTCTTTGCTTTTTTGTGGGGTATCATTTTAATTCCCTTGTTTTTATTTCCTTTTCTATGGTATAGATATGAGGGGAGTGTCTCAGAGCTCTTTTATAATTGGTTAAGACCGATTACTCAATTTAATTTTTGTTTAGATCTTAATCTTCTATCATTCGCTACGATATTTTTATTTTCACTGATAGGGCAGGTTTCTTATTCTATAAGTGTATTAAAACCAAGCATTGCCCAGAGGGGGTATCTCACAAGTCTGAATGCATTAATGTGGTTAAGCTTTGTTTATATATTATTCTTTGATAATGCTAATACGTTCGTATTGTCTCTTTTAATTCTCTGCTCTACATTAAGTTTGTCGCGAGCTGTTGTTTCCTTGAATAAGATTATATACTATGTATTCTTATTTGTTTTTAGTCTATTGATGTTGGCTAATATATTTTTTCTAAACTATTATTAAATACCCAAAGTTATGAAATCAGATGTTGAAATTGCTCGCAGTATAAAGCTTGAGCCTATTACGGAAATTGCTAAGAAGATAGGTCTTGAACCAAATCAATTAGAGCCTTATGGGCATTATATGGCTAAGGTTAATGTCAAGCCTAAAGGTGCTAAGCCAAAGGGGAAGCTTATCCTTGTTACAGCTATTACCCCTACGAAAAGTGGTATTGGTAAGACAACCGTTTCAGTTGGCTTATCCTTAGGACTAAATCGTATCGGCAAGAAAGCTATTGTAGCTCTTCGTGAACCTTCGCTTGGTCCTTGCTTTGGTATGAAGGGTGGAGCTGCTGGAGGAGGCTATGCTCAAGTCTTACCGATGGAGAAAATCAATCTTCATTTTACAGGAGACTTCCACGCTATTACTTCGGCTCACAATACGATTTCAGCACTTTTGGACAACTATATTTTCCAAAATAGAAATAATTCTGAAGCAATGCCTCTCTTTAAGGTCGTTTGGAAGCGCGTGCTTGATGTCAATGACAGAAGCCTTCGACAAGTCATTACTGGTGTTGGCGGAGAAATGAATGGCATTACGCAGGAGTCGGGCTTTGATATAACGCCTGCAAGTGAACTGATGGCTATTCTCTGTTTGGCTCGAGATGAAGAAGACTTGCGCCGTCGTGTAGAGAATATCTTATTGGCTTATACGGCAGAGGGACGACCATTCTATCTAAAAGAGTTAGGCGTAGCAGGTGCTGTCGTAACCTTATTACTTGATGCGATTAAGCCTAATCTAGTGCAAACTTCAGAGCATAGCCCTGCCTTCATTCACGGAGGACCATTTGCTAATATAGCGCACGGCTGTAGTTCGGTTCTTGCTACTCGTTTAGCAATGGAGTATGGTGACTATGCTGTTACAGAGGCTGGTTTCGGTGCGGATTTGGGTGCAGAGAAATTCTTTAATATCAAATGTCGCACGGCTGAGCTTAATCCTGCGCTGACTGTCCTTGTTGTTACACTTGGAGCTCTAAAAATGCACGGTGGTGTAGATGAAAAAACGCTCAAAGAAGCAAATTCAGACGGTGTACGTAAAGGGCTTGAGAACTTAGAGCGTCATATTGATAACCTGCATAGCTTCGGACAGAAAGTCGTTGTTGCTTTTAATGAGTTCGCTACTGATACACAGGAAGAGATTGATATTGTACGTGCTTATTGTGCTGAGAAGGGCGTTGGCTTTGCTATTAACAGAGCTTTCCTTGATGGGGGAGAGGGAGCTGTTGAACTTGCTCAGCTGGTTGTGGAAACTATTGAAAACGCTCCATCAGAAAAGCTACGTCATACTTATGACTTAGCGGATAGTATCGAAGATAAGGCAAGGGCTATTGCAACGAAGATTTATGGAGCGAAAGAGATTGTTTTCTCGAACAAAGCTAAGAAGGTCTTGAAACGCATCAAAGACTTTGGCTGGGAGAATTACCCTATTTGTATTGCTAAGACGCAGTACTCATTCTCTCAGAATGCCAAAGCTTATGGCAGTGTCAAAGGCTTTACGCTTGAGGTTGAAGACGTTGTCGTTAATACAGGTTCGGAGATGATTGTCTTGATTGTGGGTAGTATTATGCGTATGCCGGGGTTATCCAAATCGCCTCAAGCTTTGCGTATTGATGTCGTTGATGGAGATATTGTCGGACTTAGTTAGATAAAAGAATTTCCACACTGCTGTGGAATAAATTCCATAAGGGAGTGAAATCTATTACACAGCGGTGTGGACTTAAGAGTTTTGTAACAAAAAAGGAGAAGCTTACCATTATGGTAGGCTTCTCCTTTTATAATGAAGTAGAAATGTTTAAGGCATCAAGAGGGAGCTATCGCCATAACTTAGGAAGCGATAGTCATTAGCTAGTGCATAATCATAGACCTTATGCCAATCATCTCCAATAAAAGCAGAAATCAATAAGAGCAAAGTGCTATGTGGCTGATGGAAATTCGTAAGCATTGCCTTAACAATGCGGAACTGATAAGACGGCACAATCATTATTGCTGTAGAGAATATCAGCTCTTCTAAGCTCTCACGCTCCATATAATCTAAGATGACCTTTAGGCTTTCGACTGCACTTAGTTCCGTTTTACTTTCGTAAGCAAACCATTGAGGTACAACTGCAATCTCGCCACTATTTACCTGATTCTCTTGAATCATTACCCCAAGCCAATAAAGACTTTCAAGCGTACGAACAGAGGTTGTTCCCACGGCAACGATAGAGCCTAAACCTTCTTTGATTGCTTCTATTGTAGAGCGTTTGAGTTCTATCAGTTCGCGGTGCATATTATGCTCGCCGATTTGTTCGCTCTTAACAGGCTTGAACGTTCCTGCTCCTACGTGAAGCGTTACATCAAGAGCCTTAATCCCTTTTTGCTCTAGGCTCTCAAAAACCTTAGGCGTAAAGTGCAAGCCTGCCGTCGGAGCTGCCACAGAGCCTTCTTGTTTGGCGTAAACAGTCTGATAAGTCGTCTTATCGCTATCTTCTGTATCACGATTAAGATAAGGAGGGATAGGCAGAATGCCCATTAGTTCAAGCAATTCTCCAAAAGAATAAGCAGGATTATCCCAAAAGAAACGCACTTCATTTATGCCTTGTCTCTGAGCCGAAAGCTTAACCTTTCCCTCTTTACCCTCCATTGTTCGCTCAAGGATTTGCTCCGAATGCCAACGACGTGCATTGCCAAGCATACAGCTCCACGAAGAAGATTCACGAGCCGAAAGAGCAAGTTCGTAGCTATTAGGTTCTAAAGGTTCTAGGCAGAATATCTCAACTTTCGCACCTGTTGGCTTTTGAAAGAGCAAACGAGCGTGGATAACTCTTGAATTGTTACGTACGAGAACAGCTCCATTTGGCAAAAAGTCGCCTAACTCCTTAAACTGCTTCGTCTGAATATCGCCTTGCTTATAGACTAAGAGCTTAGAAGTATCACGCTCCTTGAGGGGAAACTTCGCAATGCGCTGCTCAGGTAAGTCGTAATCAAAATCCTTGATTTCAATTGCTTTTATATCCATTTGCTTCATTGCCTAATCAACTTGTAGAACTAAGCCCTTGAGG
>PDWI01009090.1_pt1 | contig 11495 bp, 10 predicted proteins | sample 1430891 | NCBI WGS metagenome assembly PDWI01 (sample SAMN01162508, study PRJNA174530) | Oral metagenome, whole genome shotgun sequencing project. | biome: Marine environment; feature: Marine mammal; material: Swab sample of the gingival sulcus; isolation source: swab sample of gingival sulcus... | reverse complement strand
TGGGCATATTTGGTGATCCGCACGTCACCGGCAAACCTGCAGGAGACGATCTGATCGAAGGAAAACGAACCGCCCTACTCGCCCTCACATGGCGCAACGCCTCGTCTTTCGAACGAGAGACCATCATGAAAGCTTTTCACTCGCAAACAGAAATATCCCCGTCACTGCTCAACGATATTCGCGCCATCGTTGATAAAAGAGGTCGCACTGCGCACGAGAAGCTCATTTCCTCATTGGTGAACGAAGGGCTTGAGACGCTCAGCTCTGCTTCTCTTTCGGCTCACGCTCAGGACCTGCTTACCGTACTGGGAGAGCTCCTCACCCGTCGCCACACCTAAGGTCTCCCTAGAATCCGAGCAGTCGAGCGATATTGTTAACCCGATGATGCCGCCCCGCGAGCAGGGCTTCCAGAGGAGTTTCGCCCAATTCGTCATTCACCGTATACAACCATCGAGATGACTCATCAATAGTAAAACCACAGTCTGCAAGAACTGTTAACGTTCCTGAAAGATTAAGCAAAGGCTCCCAACCATAAGAGCTTTGTACAATAATTTCTGCAGGAATCACACGTTTTCCATTCTCGTCATACACGTAGAACAGGATGTGGTCACGTATCAGTTGCTTTATTCGGCGCTCTTCAATACCGAGGAGCTGCGCGGCTTTTTCGTAAGAAAGAAGGGTATTTTCCTCATTCATACCTACAGGTTACGACGTTTTTCCTCCTCCGAGACAAGCGCACGCCGACGCTCTTCCATGATTCTGAGGTTCCCTTACCGTACAATCCACACGTGAGCGAAAGCAGGAACGACGAGATGACACCGCACCAGGAGGCGCCTCGCGATGTCTCGCCCCCTTCAGAAGGTGAATACAGCGCCGATGCTGGTGCGCCCGCTGAACTGCGAGACTCCCTGATCGGCACCGTTCTTGATGACAGGTACAGGATTATTCGTCGTCTTGCTCGAGGAGGGATGGCAACGGTCTATGTTGCCCACGATGATCGTCTAGATCGCCCCATCGCTATTAAAGTCATGCACCCCCATCTTGCTGACTCTCCAGACTTTCTTGTCCGTTTTGAACGAGAGGCACGTTCAGCAGCACGCATCGTTCATCACAGCGTTGTCTCAGTCTTCGACCAAGGAGTTGTTGATGGTCGCGGTTTTATTGTGATGGAACTGATCAAAGGCCCCAGCCTTCGATCACTTTTGCGAGCACAAGGATCCTTTACTCTTTCCCAAGCGTTGCGTTACACCCGAGAAATCCTTGACGCACTCAGGGCGGCGGGACGGGTTGGTGTTATTCACCGCGATATTAAACCTGAAAATGTCCTTGTCCCCACGGACGGGCCGGTGACAGTTACTGACTTCGGCCTCGCACGTGCGGCCTCGCATACCTCAACGGCCTCAACAACAACCTTAGGGACGGTGTCCTACATGGCGCCCGAGGTCGCAACATCAGGATCAAGCGATGTGCGCACCGACCTCTACTCCGTTGGAATCATGCTGTACGAGATGATTGTTGGAACTCCGCCATGGCAAGGTGAAAATGCACTTCATGTTGCCTACGCACATGTCCACTCTGATATTCCGCCCCCGTCAGATGCACACTCGTGGATTCCCCGGGAAGTTGACGATCTTGTTGCCACCCTTGCAGCCCGTGATCCTCTGGAGCGCCCCACATCAGCTCAAGAAGCTCTTGATCTTCTTGACAAGGTCAGTGCTTCTCTCCCCCAAGATCTGGCATCACGGCGGGCCGACGTGACCCCCACTTCACCTCTTGATGACGAGCACACGGTTACCATTGTGCCTGATCAACAGACTTCTGTGCTTCCAAAAGAGCTCCTCCCCCCTCCTCAAAAAGCCCCTTCCCTCGCTGTCACACCTGCCGCTGCGGCTGAAGAATCACAACTCATTCGACGAGGTGCCGACCCATCACCTACGTCTTCTCCTACTCCTCCCGCAAAACACCGGCGAGCAGTACGACTCATTGCTCTCCTCCTCACCCTTGTCATTGCGGGCACTGCCGCAGGATGGTGGTGGTGGGTTGAGTACGGTCCCGGAGCGTACGTGATGCTTCCGACAACCGATGGGCGCGCTGTCAGCGATGTTCAGCGTGACATTGAGACACTAGGATTACGCATATCTATCGAAGAGGCCTTTAGTGACACTGTTGAAAAAGGTGTTGTCATATCGTCTCAACCCGAATCTCAAACCTCCGTACATAAAGACACTCGGGTCACTCTGGTTGTGTCAAAAGGTGTAGATATGCGTACGGTCCCCGATGTGTCGGCGAAACCTTACGGTGAAGCACAGGCCATTCTTCAAGAAGCCGGTTTTACCCTGGGTGAAACAACCGAAGATTGGTCGGAAGAAATTCCTCTCGGCGCGGTTATCAGTCAAAGCGTGGAGGCAGGCACCCAACTTCGTGTCGATTCGTCCGTTGATCTCGTTGTGTCAAAAGGCCGCCAACCCATCGACGTTGAAAACTACGTTGATACACAAGCGTCCGAAACAAAAACACGCCTTGAAGAGCAGGGACTTACTGTCACCGTAACTGAAGAGTATTCAGATACGGTTGCTGAAGGAGTAATCATCCGGCAGGCTCCTGCAGCAGGTACCCAAGTTTATCGGGGAGACACTATCGAACTTGTTGTCTCGCGTGGCCCTGAAATGATCGAAGTGCCTGACGTATATGGTAAAAGTGCTACTGAAGCGAAACAACTTCTTGAAGAGGCCGGTTTTACCGTCTCTGTTGAGGATCTCTTTGGTGGTCTTTTTGGGACCGCGCATTCAACAGATCCCCCGGCAGGTACAGTCGTTCGAAAAGGCTCATCTATTACTCTTCGGGTGGTGTAGTCCCTTTCCTCAGAGCGGTTTATCGCAGAAGTTCAGCGACTTGGAAAGCCATCTCTAAAGATTGCTGGTGGTTGAGTCGAGGATCAACCACTGTCTCATAGCGTTCTTGCAAAGAGTGATCGTCAAGCTTCTCTGAGCCTCCGATGACTTCGGTGACATCATCCCCTGTGAGTTCAACATGGATTCCCCCGGGGATTGTTCCAACGCTCTGATGTGCTTCAAAGAAACCCTTCACCTCATCCATAATCGTCTCAAAACGACGGGTTTTGTATCCCGTGGAGGAGGTAATGGTATTTCCATGCATAGGATCAGTTGTCCATACTATAGGTCGTCCATCAGCCTGCGCCGCTTCAAGCAACGGAGGCAGAAGATCACGGATCTTATCGGCCCCCATACGTGTAATAAACGTTAAACGCCCTTCCTCACCATCTGGGTTGAGACGTTCAATAAGTCCACGTACATCATCCTGTGTTGTTGCTGGCCCAAGTTTTACTCCGACAGGATTACGAACGCGCGACAGAAGTTCGATATGTGCTCCATCAAGATTGCGGGTGCGCTCCCCTACCCAGAGGAAATGTCCAGAGGTGCAATATGCTGCCTGAGTACGTGAATCGATACGTGTCATTGCTGACTCGTACTCGAGGAGTAACGCTTCATGTGATGAGTACAGGTCCACCTGCCTCAAAGAGTCGAAATCCGCTCCTGCGGCTTCAATGAACTTCACAGCTCGATGAATCTCAGCAGCCAATGACTCGTAACGTGCATAAGCAGGGTTTTGAGTAAAACCTCGGTTCCAGTGGTGGACAAGCCTCAAATCAGCATATCCACCTTTTGTGAAGGCGCGAATAAGGTTCAAGGTGGAGGCAGCATGATGATACGTTTCCAGGAGGCGATAGGGATCTGGAATCCGAGCCTCGGCGGTAAACTCCTGAGAGTTGACGGCGTCTCCTCGATACGACGGTAGAGTGACACCGTCACGGATTTCCTTATCTGAAGACCGTGGTTTTGCGTACTGGCCCGCGATACGTCCGATTTTGACTACCGGTAAAGAAGCGCCGTAGGTCAGGACTACTGACATCTGCAAGAGGGTTTGTATCTTGAGTCGCAGCTGATCAGCTGTGTTATTCAGAAAAGTTTCGGCACAGTCTCCTCCTGTGAGAATGAAGGCTTCACCGCGTGCTGCAGCGGCAAGTTCCGCACGAAGGTCATCAACTTCCCCGGCAAAAACCAACGGCGGTTGACGCCGGAGACTTGTCGTCACTTTGCGCAGAATCTTCCCGTCCGGGTATTGGGGCTGCTGGAGCGCTTTACGAGTACGCCATGTGTCCCACGGAAGTTCTTCTAAATCCACTAAGGTGAGGACTTCAGGCACCACGGGGCGCGGCAGACCTGGAGTAGTTCTGCCGCGTCCCTGACGTTGTTGACGATCAGTGTCCACTGGTTTCAGCCGCAACGACTGACTGGCCAATTTCTGCCATCATGTCAATAAACCACTGCTGCGAAATATCGAAGGGTTTCCCCCCCGCAATACGTGGGAAAGGAATAGCGCACAAACGATCATTATTTTCTTCGTCGTGTCCGATAACGCCAGCTTCACCTCGCAAAGCACACTCAACAGCAAGATCTGTCATTGACTGGATGAGACGAAGGTCGTCAGCATTCGCCCGCGATGACCGTGAGAAGTAGCCAGACTTTTGAACCATGACTTTTTCTGCACCAATCTTTGCCGCAAACTGCTTGGCAAACCATTGCCCTGGATTAATAGTGTCAAGTTTGACATGGCCAAAGGGATCGCGTTGAACCTCAATACCGGCTGCTTCCATTTCGGCAATAATTTCAGGAACACCTGCGCCCTCTGACAGGAAAATATTGACATTCCCAAGTTCATCCATCACTGCGCGTAAACGCTGGGCTTCTGCGTCAATATTGAGTGCCACTTCGGGAAGAAAAACCGCGTGAACATCCCAACGTTCCTTGGACAAGCCGATTGAGGGTACCCACTCCTGGGTGTCAAGCCAACGACGATACTTCGAAGCTGCCGCTGCTGTCAGCCATCCACAGTGCCGTCCCATCACTTCATGAACAATAAGCATGCGCGGGTTCGAGCGATGCTCGCCAATAATGTTCTGAGCAAATTCCGATGCTTCTTCCGCTGCTGTCCAGGCTCCCAAGGACTGACGAATGGGGACAACGTCATTGTCAATTGTTTTTGGAAGGCCTACGACGGTGAGATGGTAATCGTGCTTTTCAAGATACGCGGCAAGATCGGCAGCCGTTGTGTTGGTGTCGTCGCCACCAATAGTGTGGAGAACATCAACCCCGTCCTTACGGAGTTGCTCCGCTGCAACTGCAAGGGGGTTTTCGCCCTCTTGAACAAGCCCCCGCTCAACAAGATTTTTTGCATTTGTCAGCTTGACACGCGAGTTACCAATCGGTGAACCGCCAAAACGGTGAAGAATTGACGCATGTTGGCGAGCGGCCTCGTCAACAACAACAAAGTTTCCTGTGAGTAAACCGTGGTAACCGTTTTGATATGCAATGATCTCAATTGAGGGGTCAATATCGTTATACCGTTCGATAAGACCACCAACGGCAGAGGATAAACACGGAGCAAAACCACCCGCAGTGAGCAAAGCAACGCGACGAACTGACATGGACGACACACCTTTCAGGAAGTCAATACGACGGGAACGGCACGCGCCCGCCTAGGATCATGAATAATTTTACTCGCAGATATAGGGAACTTATACGGACTGGGGTCCCTCTGAGTTGTCCTCATCTTCGTCAGGCTCGACCTTTTCCGCCTGTGGGGCAGTTGGAGGCTCAACCTGTGGCACAGGACGGCCGCCTGGCGCGGACCGACCATTAGAGGGAACGGGACCTTCAAAAGAGCCGTCTTCAGCCATTGCTGCTTTCATATCGGCCGCGTACATATCAACGTATTCTTGGCCTGAAAGCAGCATAAGGTTGTACATGATTTCATCGGTAATAGCACGCAAAACAAAGCGATCCCGAGCCATACCTGAGTATCTGCTGAAATCAAGCGGCTCCCCAAGAACAATCCCAATATCGGTGCGACTGGGTACTTTTTGCCCAATAGGCTGCGCATGATGCATTCCGATCATTGCCACGGGGATTACTGGCGCACCAGAAAGAAGCGCCAGCCGAGCAACGCCAGTTTTTCCTCGATATAAGCGCCCGTCGGGGCTGCGTGTACCTTCTGGATAAATGCCAAAAAGTTCACCGCTTGCAAGACGATCAAGTCCAGCTTTAAGAGCGGCCTCCGAAGCGCGGCCACCGCTTCGGTCAACAGGAATCGTGCCCACGGCTTTCATAAAATTTTTTGTCGCCCAGCCTTTTGCGCCTGTCCCTGTAAAGTAATCGGCTTTCCCCATAAAAATAACTTCACGATCGATCATGAGTGGGAGAAAAATCGAGTCCCACACAGCATTGTGGTTTGATGCCAAAATTGCAGGACCCTCAGCAGGAATATTTTCTGCACCTCGAATCCACGGTCGATACGCCGCTTTCACAAGTGGCCCTGCACCGAGTTTCAACGCTTGGTAAAGCCCCATGGCACCTTCTCCACCTGATGGTTAACGAATCCTTGCATCAACTCTAGAACTCTCCCTGAAAATCTGCGCGTTACACGTCTTCTTTTGAAGTGCCTCATGAGGCAGACCGACGAACTCCACTCCCCTATGCTGAGCGTAGAAGCTGTGCGATTTTTTCTTGAACTTCCAAAGGATCGTACGGAGCCTCAATTGTCTCCACCGCACCAGCCCATGTCGCAAGCCATGTGTCCTGAGAACGTGCAGTTAAAGCAATAATAGGGGGAAGTTCCTCATAGGTGTTGGCAAGTTCTCGAGCAATCGAAAAACCGCCTTCTTTTGTTGCCTCCCCGTCGAGGATGAGCACGGCAAAATCGTGAGTGCTCATCAGAGCTTCTACCCCGTATGCAGTAGCCGCTTCATGCCACTCAATTTTTGGAGAATCTTTTGAGGCTCGCTCGCCTATTGCATCCATAATTGCTCGTCGCGTATCTGCATCGTCACTAAATAACAAAACGTCGACATGCGCGTCAGACATTACGGCTCTCCTTACCCTTTGCGGCGTGACGTATCAACAACACCGTCTTCATTGTAGACATGTGCGGGCGGGTTACACATGCACCCCACCCGCACATTCGTGTCGTAACGTGTGTCAATATTTCAGTGAAGAGCACCTAAAATATCGATAACAACAACAGCACTTGGCTGACCAGTAGGTGCCCCTGCGCCAGATTGTGGCGCTTGGTTAGGAGTGACAACCACAATCCGCGACCCGATTTTGTAACCGTTCAAACGACCTTGAGCTGCGGAAAGAACTTCAGGTGCTCTTGCCCAATTTGATTCCGTAAGGGAGGCATCCCCAAGCGGGGCTCCCACAACGCGAGCAATAACAAAGTCCCCCTCTTTGAGTTCTTCGCCGCTCCCCTCGTTAAGAACAGTAAAGCTTGTTTCTGCAGGAGCTTGTGCGTCAGGGGTGAAAGCGATCTTTGGTTCTTGGCCCGCTTCGCCTTCAACTGTGACGCCCGTAGGCAAGGCGTTTCCTGTCGGTTGAGCTTGTGTTAAAGCTGAAGTGTCGTTGGCGTTAAAGGCATTAATAATGTCAACAACAAAGACAAGAGTGGCACCTGGCGGAATGTTACCGCTTCCTCCCTCGCCGTACCCCCACTGCGCAGGAATAACAAGCTCAACGCGGTCTCCTACTTTTTGGTCAGCGAGCCCATATTTCCACCCCGGAATCACACCATCAAGGCTGAAAGCAATCGGCTCACCGCGCTCAAACGATGAGTCGAACGGGGTACCGTCCCAGAGCACTCCAGCGTAGTTCACCAGAACAACATCTTGAGCGCCAACAGTTGCACCGTCACCTTGGACAAGTGTTTTTGCAGACACCGTCCCAGGAGCTTCCCCTTGACCAGGGCTAATTGTTGGAGTCTCGCCAAAAGCTCCGCTAGCGTCTGGAAAGTTTCCCTCTCCGCTGCGGTCTACCGTGGGAACGCCAGCCCCGTCGGATTGAGCCATGGATTGCCCAGAAGCCGCCGATTCTAAGGCGTCTCCAGACTGCGGATCTGTCGGAGAACAGGCTGAAATAGCGAGTGCGGTAGTAACTGTTAGTACGGCAAGAGTGGCCGTCTTTATTCGGCTTGGGAACATCAATTACGTCTCTTTTCGCCTCAGTGGAAAGACTCTCCACACGCACAGGTGTTTTGAGCATTGGGGTTATCAATGGTGAAGCCTTGACGCTCGATCGAATCAGCGAAGTCAATAGAAGCACCGGCAAGATACGGGGCGCTCATACGGTCGACAACCACCTCAACACCGTCAAATTCACGTACAGCATCACCGTCGAGAAGCCGATCATCAAAATACAGTTGGTAAATCAAGCCTGAGCATCCACCGGGCTGAACCGAAACTCGTAAACGAAGATCGTCTCGCCCTTCCTGCTCTAAGAGACTTTTCACTTTGGTCGCGGCAACGTCTGTCAGGAGAACCTCGTGGGTCTCAGTTGCAGAAATATTCTCAGTCATGCTTCTCCTCGTCTTTTTCACACAACATCGTCCTCAAGCCTACGTCCCCAATGCTCTCAACGCCATAGCGAAGCACTAGCGTGGACTGTGTTACCAATGACATTCACATGTTCCGAAGCCAGGTTTGCCTTACTTTATGACCAGCATCACGAAGATTATTGTCTGTCACATGTATGATGCCGTGGATTCCCCGTTGCGCACGTTCATGGCGAGATAAGGATGATTCTTGACAAAGTGCAACCACGGGGAGCGCATACTTTTGCGCAACCTCAATTGCACTGTCAACAGGGGCTTCTTCAAGGCGCGGGTTCTGCAGTTGGGGCTCAACAACAACAAGCAAATCTGCATCCTTCATATGCTCGCTGAGGTGATGTTCTTCCCTCAAAAGATCACCCACTGCCGCAATGTGCCCACCCATTGCGAGGACAGCCGCCCCGATTCCCCCGCCGGAACCCGATCCTGGCATTTTTGCCGGATGTAAATCGGTATCAGCGGAAAGCATCAGCTGTCGCCCTGCTAAAGAGGAAGCATTATCGTAAGCATGCATTACTACCGAGCTAGACAGAGCAGCCTCGTGCGCCCTTATTGATAAATCAGGTAGCACTGAAAAAACAGAATTGGCTCCGATTAAAGGACGCATGGTTGACGTTGCAACAGTGGGAAGAAAAGGGCCTAAACGCACGCTTGCACGCTTGAGAGCATGAGGCATATCCTTCCGTATTTTTTCCCTGTCAAGAGGGGCTTCACCGAGAATACCCTCAATGAATGACACACCTGCATCACACTGCAGTGAATGTCCAGCCTCAATAAGCGTTGAGCGGTGGCTGGCAGCGTTTTCGGCAACGATACGACCATATTCGTAAGAATCAGTGGCCATACGATCGCATGACAGTAGGTCATAAGGCCCTTCCGCCTGACTCGCAGTATCTGTCCCTCTGGACCATGCGTGATGCAAAGATTCGAGGAAATACTCTCCCGTTCCCAGGGGAATAATGTCACTGCGAAGGCTCCCTCGGTCCCCTATTCCCTCTGCAATGTCGGAGAGTTCCACGTAGGCAGAGTCGCCTTTCCAGTGCCCGGCAATAACAACCTTTGTCATTGAAGAATTTCAGCTGTATTCACAGAGACGACGCAGCAACAACGCTTCGGCAAGTATTGCCGAGCGAAGATCGGAGAGAGACTGCGACTCATCCTCAGAATGCGCATTTGTCAACGGATCCTCAACACCCGTCACAACAACATGAGCGTCTGGGAACATTTCCTGGAAAGTTGAGATAAAAGGAATGGAGCCTCCAACTCCGATATTGACTGAAGGTACTCCCCACGCCTCGGTCAGAACTTCATGAAGAAGTTGGGTCACAGGAGAATTACGATCTGCCATGTATCCCGACCCATATTCGTTGGGGGTGACAACAACTCGTGAGCCGCGTGGTGCATGAGTTTCAAGATGTTCTACCAGGTGATTCATCGCCTCATGTGGGTCAACACCGGGGACGGTACGCATCGATAGTTTAAAACGTGTGTGAGGGGAAATAGTGTTAGATGCTTGAGCAACCGGACAGGCATCAAAACCAATAACACTAATGGATGGCATAGTCCACATGCGTGCAGCCAAATCTGCCGTTCCGGCAAGTTTATAGCTGTCGAGAACTCCTGCGGCCTCGCGAAACTCCTCTTCTGGCCAATCAACGTCCGCTCGTGGATTTCCTCCCAATCCTGCAACAGCAACATCACCGTTTTTGTCATGAAGCGTAGCAATGAGTTCAGAAGCGACAATCACCGAATCGAGAATCGGCCCTCCGAACATTCCCGAGTGCACCGCATGATCGGCAATCGTGACATCAACTGTTGCTACACAGTTGCCACGCAGTGATGTAGTAAGCGCAGGTACTCCCACCTTCCAGTTATCGGAATCAGCAACAACAATGACATCAGCACTCAATAAATCACGGTAGGTTGCGAGGAAAGATGCGAAAGACGGCGAACCGATTTCTTCCTCTCCTTCAATAAACACAACAACATTAAGTAAGCACTTCTGTGCAAGAAGTCGAAGTGCACCAAGGTGAACAATAATTCCAGCACCATCATCTGATGTGCCGCGCCCGTAGATTCGTTCTCCTCTAATCTCAGCGGTAAACGGATCCGAGGACCACCGTGTGAGATCACCCGCTGGCTGAACATCATGGTGTGCGTACAGCAGGACGGTAGGGGCTCCGTCAACAACGGGGGTCCGCGCAACAACGGCAGGTTTACCGTCAGTCCCCTCCGGTGTTTTTACGGAATATACCGATGCTTCAAGACCCGCATCTTCAAAAAGCGCGCGCACATGCTCGGCTGAAGTATCAACATCTTTGGCATGCTCAGGGGCCGATGAGACAGACGGTATCGCGACAAGTGCGGCAAGATCCTTAAGAAGCCGGGGAAATTCGGCGTCGAGTTGTGTGGCAAATTCTTTCATTGCGGGCGAAGAAGAGGCATTTTCTAGCATGTTTCTCAGAATACTGGTTTTGTTCTTTTCACACGGGATAAGCGCAGTTATCGCAACTGTGTGAAGAATCAAGTCTTTCTCTTCGATATCGAGAAAACACGCATAGCCTTTCATCCATTACGCTAGGAGACGTGTTGAATTTCAGGAAAAAATCAGAGGCTCCCCTTCCATCAGAACCTCCCGTATCCTCTTCTGGGAAGAAAGGACGGCCTACACCCACACGACGCGAGGCTGAGGCCCGTAGGCAACGTCCTTTGGTGCCAGCTGACCGTAAAGAAGCTAAACGTCAAGCGCGCGCAAAGCGGGATGAAAGATTACGTAAGGAGCAGGAAGCGCTTCTTACCGGTGATGAGCAGTACATGCCGCCTACCCACCGTGGGAAACCTCGTCGTGTCATCCGTGATTGGGTTGATTCGCGCTGGACAATCTCAGAATTTTTACTTCCGGCAATGCTTCTTTTCCTTGCTGTCATGATGGGGATTTCTTTCCTGTTCCCACAATCAGAAAATGGTGCCGTAGTTGTTGTTGTTATTACAGTAATTTTCTACGGTTTGCTGATTATTGCCATCCTCGAAAGCAT
>PDWI01011000.1_pt1 | contig 11499 bp, 15 predicted proteins | sample 1430891 | NCBI WGS metagenome assembly PDWI01 (sample SAMN01162508, study PRJNA174530) | Oral metagenome, whole genome shotgun sequencing project. | biome: Marine environment; feature: Marine mammal; material: Swab sample of the gingival sulcus; isolation source: swab sample of gingival sulcus... | reverse complement strand
TTTTCTAATTTCGTTGTTCAATCGTGCTATTTTAGCTTGATAAGGTGCATTTTCTTTTATGGCTTTATCCGTGCCTTTATAGGTTCGTTCGTGTTCGACCTTAGCGTAATACATAATATCGTTTACATTGAGAGGTCTGCCATTAATTTGTTTATTGAAATTATCTGCATACACTTTCATCAACTCTCGCGTGTAGGCTTTTAAATCAGTACTTGGGTTTTGTAAACGTTTCAACTCTCGTGAACTCGGACTAACCACCATCGAATAATATTTAGGCTCAGTCTTTTTTAGTTTGGCAATGTTTCCATCTATGTTTTTAATGACTTCTTTACTGTCAATTTCATCGCTATATTGATTAAAAAAATGTTCTATTGTTTCCATTTCTTTACCCTCGTTTTCTTTTTCGAGATACGCCACAAAATCCGATACACTTGACGAATAATTCTCGCCCATTTTCTGTTTGCTAATTGTGATGTACATTTTCTAATGCTGTTTTTAGTTGTTGTAATTCGTCTTTGCTGATATTCAATTTTACATATCCACCGCCAAAATTGCCACGTACAAAAGATGCTTTTTGCAACAATTCTTTTAATTGGTTTTTGGTTTGATGAAATTTTTGCTGACACTTTTCGTATTCAGTTCGGTAGTAGGTGAGTTCTTCATTTTCGGTGATGAGTTGTGGCGAACCAAAATTATAAACTTCTTCTTCGGGTTCTTGCATTTTAGATGTTTCCTCGAATAAGGTTTGCAACATTGCCGTAGTAGGTTTGGTCTGATTTTTTTCGATGTCTTTAATGATAGCAATTAAGGCGTTAATTCGCTTTTTAATACTACCTTCAAGCGTTTTCATATTATCGCCTAAATTCTCATTGGGGGATAAATTATGGTCTTCAAAAAAGGATATAACGAGCTGTAAAGTTTCGGTGTGAGAGGTCGAAACTTTCTTTGAAAATCGTCGGAACTTTTTAGCAACATCTGCTTTGATACTAATAGCCGAAAATTCGTATTTTTTGGATGCTTTCATCAAATTTACTGTAAAAAAATGCCTGTTTTGGGGTGTTTTTGCCCGATTTACTGTAAAATTCCTACCTCTTGAAAAATTTAAAAACTGCTCAATCCCTTTGTAATAAAGGGATTGCACTAAAAATCGGATAGCTGTAACATCGCTCTGCGTGTTACCCTCTTGCTTTTCCGATTTCGTCCTGCATAAGCAGGACAAAATTTTTCAAACAACCTTCCTTCAGGTCGGTTGCTGATGTCTGGAATTTTAATTCCGAGAAAGTCAAATTCTATGAAAAATGTAGCTAAAAATGAAAGTCAAAAATTGAATAGCTACATTAAAAAATGTTTTTTTTCAACAGCCTAAAAGTACGAATTCATTTTGAATTACAACAACTTATATAATAATAAAACCCAATATTTTTAATATTGGGTTTTAAAATTTATCTCTACCAAACGCATATTTATTTTACAATTTTACGTTTCGGTAATTTTGCCGTTTTCAACATCTCGTTTGCTTTTTCTAACTTGTCTGAAAACGTATTTTTCGTGTCAATAGTCGCCAATGAATCGTCGATTGTTACAATGGGTACTTTTCTATTATTTAATTCGTTAACTGTTTTCATGCCTCAAATTTAATAAAATTTTCGTTGTACTAGAAATCCATCATAAACCTTGCCAATTTCAAATGGATAAAATTCGTTTTTTACTTGCCCGTACAAATAAAAATCGTTCTGCATTTCTTCGTAATATTTTGTGATGCCCATACGGTATAATCGTGTGCGTGCATCGGTACTACCTGTGGCATATAAAAATACGTTTGGGTGCTTATCAAAAAACGCATATACAGCCGAAACTACCGTAGCCAATACCTTTTCGGTATCGCCATTATTGGTAACGTTTAAATCATCAATTTTGTTGTTTTCAGTTTTATCGCCAAAGGCAAGATTAAATAAATTTGGCTCGTTAGTTTCTTGAAACAGAATGAGCTTTTTAACGTTGCCATTAATTCCTTGACTGATAAACTCAAACGCTCTAAATTTTCGTTCAGCTTTTAATGGATATTTTGGTACATTCACATTGTAAAAATTTAATACTCAAAATTAAGTGATTATGATAATACGTGCCAAGTAAAAACGCTCATTTGATTTGTGCTTATTTGGTGCGTATTGGTACTCTACACATTAAAAACAAACTGATACGAATACAGATTTTTAACAGCTTCTTCGTATAATAATTGTTCAAAATCTACATAATGTGTTTTGGCATATTCTTTTAATTGCTTACCGTTTTTCTTTTGTACATCATCTTTAGACATTGCCAATAATCGCTCTTGCGTTTCGGCATCTAGATTGTTATAATTTAGATAAATCATCATAATTTGTTTTAGCTATTATAAAATTCCGTTATCGGCAAAGCTGTAGTATTTACCGTTTGGTAGTATAATTAAATGGTCGAGTACCTTAACATCGAATAATTTACCTGCCTTGATAATTTTTTGCGTAATTTCTTGGTCGGCTTGGCTTGGCGATGCTTTTCCGCTTGGGTGGTTGTGTGCTAAAATGATGCCTACCGATAGTGATTTTAACACCACTGAAAACAATACACGCATATCTACCAACGTTGATGTAATTCCTCCACTCGATAATTCAAAAATGCCTTTTACTTTGTTTGAGTTATTGAGTAATAACACCTTAAAACTTTCGGTTAGTGCTATGGTGTTTTTGTTCCACTGTTTAAATAATATATGCCCTGCATCTGCCGAACTGCTTATTATTGCCGTTTTGTAAATGTTCGCATTTTCTTGATAACTGATTTGTATTTCGTTAACTTTGTTCATCTTGTTTCGCTTTTGGAAATTAGAAAATTAAGAGGGTAGAGCGGTCGAATGTCGTACCCTCTTTTATTTTTTTACTTATCGTTCATTAATAGAATTTCATTAATTACCACTTCTGAAATAGAACGTTTTACCCCCTCTTTATCCTCGTAAGTGCGTGAGGTTAATTTTCCTTTAATGGCAATTTCTTTGCCTTTACTTACATACTTTTCAATAATACCTGCGGTTTTTCCCCACGCTACTAATGTGTGCCAGTTGGTATTGGTTTGTTTTTCGCCATTGTTATCGTAATAACTTTCATTGGTGGCTAACGACACGCGGGCTACTTGCTTACCGCTTTCAAGTTGTGTAATGGTAGGCTCTTGTCCTACGTTTCCGATTAGCTGCACATTGTTTTTTAAAGAACTCATAACTTAAAAGATTTAAAAATTAAACATTGATTTACTTATTGTATCCAAAGCGTTTTCCTTTTTTGATTTTTTAATGTTGCTGTTGGATGATATGTTTGTAGATGGTTTCATTATTTTTTGTTTTGATTTACTTCCCGTAGAGCCGTCGCTGTTACCTTTTTTTGATGCTCACCCGGTTTCAATATTTAGTAGTAATAAGGACATATAAAAAGAGCGACAACGGAGCCTGATTATGCTGTCTGTTTACTACTAAATGTTGTTGTTTTGCTGCCAAAAAAAGGAAATAGTGGTGGGTCGGAATTGAATTAAAACTTTGACTTTGTGAAATCGACAAACATTCAACAGTAACATTAAATGTTAAATTTGTTCTAACAGAATACGTTAATTTACTCATCTTTATAACTCGTTAAAATTTAACACCTTGAGAGTAGATGTAATAGATTGGAATAAACAAACTATACTTTATGTTTTGGTTGTTAATTCGTTTGTAAAGTTTGGCATTACATCAAACTGGAACAGGCGAATGAAACGTTATGATAAAGAGTTAGAATCTGTCGGTTACACTGTTGTAAAAAAAATAGATTTCGATTTTAGGTGGCAGGCAGAACTTATCGAACAAATTGTGAAATGGCGACTTCGTAGATGGGCTGTAAATGGTCGTCACGAGTGGATTGAATTACCTCTTCAACCTGTTTTGGATTGTATTTCACAAAGTATAAAAGAAATTAAACCTGAATTTGATAAACATAGATATATCCATAAACGAGAAAATCATCGGTGGGATTTCTACAAACAAATAGCTCAAATTTATTTTAATTGATAAAATAAACCTACTCTTTTGAGTAGGTTTATTATGGTTATTTACACCATTTCGTAAATAACATCAAAGAGTTTTTTATCTAACCGTTCTTGTTGTGAAAAGGTCTTTTTAATGTTGTTGTGCAATACCGAATTAAAGGCATTGTAACCCAACCATAAATTCGGATTTTGATTGAGTAACAAACTTTCATAATCTAAAATATCTAACACTTCACGCGATTTTTTAGATGGATTATCGTTTTTGTCGCTACATTCGTATCGAAACAATTTCATTTCATCTAATACTTGCTTTACAAAAGCTTTGTTGTCGATAATTTCAATCGATTTTAATTCATCAAACTTTCTGACGATTTCGTAGTATTCGTTATCCAAAAACTTTTTGAATAATTGATTGAGTTTCGGCATAATTAAATGCGTACAATTCTTACTGTGCTTTATCGCAAAAGCAATTTCAGATTGTGAAACGTGTAATCCGTTAGAGCAAACTTCACGATAAAATCCAAAATGCCCTGATGTTTTTTCGCTACCATCGTACGAGTTTTTAAATCGTAGCATTGGTAAAATGTTATCGTTGGTGTTCTTCAGTGAAAATTGATTTCCGTCCGTAATGATAAAATCAGTGATAAACGAACGGTCGTTTCTGTTAATGGTTTGCTTGTGATAATTTAATCCGGCATCTACCATCATTTTTTCAGCTTCTCTAAAAAAGCGTTCATTGGGTATGTGTCCGTAGCTTTTTGATACCACGTTTACAATTTTTCCGTTAGAAACAATGATGTTTTCTAATCCTTTTCTTGTTGGCATTCCTGTTAGCTCGCTAAACGATTTCATTTGTGAAGTTACATAAATGTTGTCCTGCTTTAATTTGTCTAAATACATAATTTTAAATTTTAGTTATACAATATTTATGCGGTTACCAAACGGAAGCTAACAATTCAGCTCAAGAGGAAACGGAATAAATAAGCGTTGGCAGAAGTAGGGCTTTATGCCGTAGTCTTTTGATGGGAATTTTTACGAGTTTATCTTGCATTACTATTGTATGAATAGTAGTAGTTCTTGTAGAAAATGAGCATAAAAAAACCTACTCTTTCGAGTAGGCTTATTCAAGGTTTTAAACCTTTACAGTTGAAATTCGAGAATTTGTTTTTCTAATTCAACTTTTCGATTTTCTAACGTAGCTTGTAAGTTGTTTGCAACCAATTTAATTAAGTTAGAATTGGTGGTTTTAAACTCTAATCCCGACGCATCTTTGATGTAAAACGATGATGAATCGCCTTGATTGTAATTGAACTTTGTAAGTTCATTTAAGGTTTGCACCAATCTTTCTCGTTGGTTTGCTAAACCTCGAAGTTTCTCAAAATTCTGAATGCGGTCGTCTAAATTAACCACTTTTTGAGTTTCGGTAGGTTTGTTAGTTATCGGTGTGGTTGGTTTTCCGATAGCTTCTTCTGCTAACTTTTTTTGCACTGTAGCTTTCGTAGCTGTTTGCTTTTTTGCTGTTCCGTTTTGTTTTACTGCTGTTGCCATAATTAAAAAAAATTAAGTTAAACATTTATTATTTGTTTGATAGCTGGCATTTGCTATCAAAACAGGCATTGCAGAAGCATACGTTAGAAAAGGCAAGATATGAGCGGTTATTTTTTCCTAAAGAAAAAATGTTCGGCATCCCGAAGGGCTTGGTCTTGCAGGTGCGTGGGCTGTATGCTTATTTTTGCCGATGGTTTGATAGTGAATGTCGGTTATTAAATGGTTGTTTTAATTTTTATGGTTACAGTCGTATTTTCAAAATTGAAAAAGTAAATACCTATTAAAACTGTGCTTGTAATCGTTGGATATCTTCGCTAATCTTTTGCTCAACAACTCGTGCATAAATTTGAGTGGTTGTAATTTTTGAATGTCCCAATAATTTTGAAACTGTTTCGATAGGTACACCGTTACTTAAGGTCACGGTAGTAGCAAAAGTATGTCGGGCAATATGAAATGTTAGGTTTTTATCAATTCCACAAACGTCTGCGATTTCTTTTAAATAAGAATTTAATTTTTGATTTGAAATAGTAGGAAACAATGTTTTTGCTTTTACAGCTTCGGGATGGTTCTCGTATTTTTCAATCAATGAAATAGCTTTTGAAAGTAACGGAATTTTTACCGAGTTGTTTGTTTTTTGTCGTGAGGTGTAAATCCATAAACGCTTATCAATGCCCAAACAGATATTTTCTTTAGTTAAATTCATCACGTCTTTGTACGACAATCCTGTGTAACAACTGAAAATAAATAAATCCTTAATCAGTTGTAATCTACGAATTGAAAAATGTTTTTCTTCAATAGTAGATAATTCTTTAGTGGTTAAAAAAGTACGCTCTTTACGTTCGTATTTTGCTGTGAATTTTACAAAAGGGTCTTTGTCAATCCATTCCATTTTAAAGGCGAGACTTACCATTTTTCGTAAGCGTTCAATGTGTTTCATTACGGTATTATTTCCCATAGATTTTTGCTGACGTAGGTAACGCTCAAAATCGATAATGAACTTGTAATTTAATTCTGAAAGGAAAATATTATCTTTTTTGTGTTTGCTTTTTAGAAAAGAGTAGATGTATTTATGCGTAGTGAAATAGTTTTTTTGCGTTCCCCAACGTAAAGTGCTTTTCATATGCTCATTGTGATATTCAATAATATCTGACATTTTGTGTCGGCTTTCATCTTCGCCTAAAAAGGCGACTTTAACCAATTGCGGACTTACCAATTTGTTTTCCTGCACAAGTTTTCGATAGGATTCAAATAATTTGTTGTGTACTTGTTCGAGATAGTTGTTGATTAGGTTAGGTTCTTCGCCAGTTCCTTTTAGTTTACTTTTTGTGCTGTCCCATTTAGTAATAGTAATTTTCCGTTTTAATGAAATTTCTGCACGTTTACCGTTTACGGTTATACGAGCGTAGAGTGGGGCTTTTTTGTTTTTGGCAGAAGCTAATTTTAACCAAAACAAAATTCCGAAAGAGGTGTTTGTTGTTGCCATACTTTTAGATTTTAGAAATTGAACATTTACTGAAAGTCAAATCCAAAAGCTGGTTACCTTTTTTTGTGATTTTAAAAAAGGTAACCGAATAGGTAACTTTTTTAAACAAAACGAATCAAATAAAATGATAGTCCTAAAACCACAAAAACTTGATAATCTTACAATTACCAAGTTTTTGTTACTATTTGATTTGTTAAAAAGTCGGGGTGGCAGGATTCGAACCTGCGACCTCCTGCTCCCAAAGCAGGCGCGATAACCGGGCTACGCTACACCCCGAGAAGAAATTTATAAAAGCCGGCTTTCCCTTTAAAGGACTCCGGCCGATGATGGCGGAGAGACCGGGACTCGAACCCGGGCGACACTTACGCGTCGACAGATTAGCAATCTGCTCCGTTACCACTCCGGCACCTCTCCTAAAATTTTAATGAACATCCCTTTATATGTGGGCTTGTTCGCCGAAGCATCCCCGTAAGGGGTGCGTAGGCGGGTGCAAATGTAATAAATTTGATTATTGTTAGCTAATAAAATTTGATTATTTTTTTAAAGTTTTAGAGCTAGTAATTTTTAAATTCTTATTTTTGAGTTATGGTCAAGAAACTCAGAATAAACGGACATTCACACCTGCTTCCATATCCGGAAGAAATACCCAAATTTATGAAAGATAAAGCTATTTTTTGGGTGGATAAGGACAGGAAATTTATGCTGCAAAAAGATTGGAAGAGGCCGGTTACGGATTCCAGTTTTTTTCTAAATGAAAAGTTAGAGTGGATGAATCGGTATAATATAGATCATGCTATTGTGCTCAATCTTTCTCAACTATACGGAAATGGCCTTAGGGTAGAGGAGATGAAACAGGCTCTCAGGTTTCAGAATGATTTTAATGCATCTATCCAGCAAAGGCATCCACAAAAGTTCACTTGTGGTTTTGTAGTGCATCCGGGATTTGTGCGTGGGGCGTGTTGGGAAATAGAACGCTGTGTGGAGAAATTGGGTATGCAGTTGTTATGCCTGCCTACACATTATATGGATACTATTGGAACTTGGCGGTGCATTTTTGATGAAGAAAATGAACCCATCTTTGAATTGGCAAACAAATACAATTTGGCCGTGGAAATTCATCCTTATGATGGAGAAAAATTTATAAAGTTAGAAAATACGGCTTGGCGTTTTCACCTTATTTGGATGTTGGCTCAATGTGCTGATGCTTATCATTTTTTAACGCTTAACGGTTATCAGGAAAAATATCCAAATATGCGGACTTGTTTTGCCCACGGAGGACAGTTAGCACAAATTAATTTGGGGAGAAGGATTCAAGGTTTTGACGGCCGCCCGGATTTATTTAAAGGAAGACAACACCCCAGAAAAGCAGTAGGGCATAGGAACATATTTTTTGATACACTTGTACACGATACAGGTTCGTTAAAACTATTGGTAGAGAACCAGACCTCAAAACAAGTTCTTGTAGGTTTAGATGACCCGTATCCACTGGGTGAAATGGAAAGTGCTCCGCAATCTTCATATCCCGGGAAAATTCTGGATTTGGCCATGGAGCGTAATATTATTACTGAGGAAGAAAAGGATGCCATGTGGTGTGACAATGTATTGCAATGGCTGTGTGGCGATGACAACGTAGCAAAACAAAAATTGATACAAAGAATTACAGGTTAACCCCTAATGATTAAACCCTTCAGGGGTTATGGAATTTTTTAATAAAGTTAAAAAGAAGGAATTAAAAATTATAATGTTCCTCTATTAGCTTGTTCTCTTTCAATTGCTTCAAATAGGGCTTTAAAATTACCGGCTCCAAAGGATTGGGCTCCTTTTCGCTGGATGACTTCTATAAATAGGGTAGGGCGGTCTAAGATGGGTTTGGTAAAGAGCTGAAGTAAATACCCTTCGTCATCACGGTCTATCAAAATACCGTGTTCTTTTAGCACTTCCACATTTTCGTCTATTTCACCTACGCGTTCGGTGAGGTCATCGTAGTAGGTATCCGGAACGTATAAAAATTCTATGCCACGTTTTCGCATTTCACCAACGGTTTTTACAATGTCATTGGTAGCTACGGCAATATGCTGTACGCCCGCACCATTATAAAACTCTATGTATTCCTCTATTTGAGATTTCTTTTTACCTTTTGCCGGTTCGTTTATGGGGAATTTTATTCTGCCATTGCCATTACTCATTACTTTGCTCATTAGAGCGGTATAATCTGTAGAAATGTCATCGTCTGTAAATGAAATAATTTGGGCAAAACCCATTACTTTGGCATAAAAGTTACACCATTTTTTCATTTGACCCCAGTCCACATTGCCAACCATGTGATCTATGTATTTTAAACCAACAGGAGCCGGGTTATAATCACTTTCCCATTTTTTAAACCCCGGAAGAAAAACACCATTATATTGTTTCCTTTCCACAAAAATATGAACAGTATCTCCATAGGTATGTATTCCGGAACGTATCACATATCCGTTTTTATCTTCTTCTTTTTTGGGTTCAAAATAGGGTTTTGCTCCTCTTTTGGTGGTTTCTTCAAAGGCTTTAGTGGCATCATCCACCCAGAGGGCTATAACTTTTACACCATCACCGTGTTTGTTTAAATGTTCGTTTATATGCCCGTCTTTTTGAAGTGGGGTAGTAAGTACCAACCGTATTTTACCTTGTTGTAGCACGTAAGAAACGCGGTCTTTTATTCCTGTTTCTAATCCGGCGTAGGCTAAGGACTGAAAGCCGAGGGCAGTCTTGTAAAAGTGGGCAGATTGTTTTGCATTGCCTACGTATATTATACCGTATTCGGTATTTTGAAGGTTTTTTAGATTTTTTACGGTACCCATGATATGATTTTTAAAGGTAATTAAAGATTTTGTTTAGAAAACAATATGATTTGCTAAATTATTGAAAATTAAGCATATACATATAAATATTAAATAAACACTTGCAATGCGTCATTTAACTTGCTTTGGACTTCTTTTAACCAAGAATTTAAGAAAACTCAGTAAACCGTATAAATAAATACTAAACGCTTAGCTCGTAATTTTTTGTGAGATGTTTACTACTTTTTTTATCTGTGGAGCATAACGTTTAATAGTTGCTTCCACTCCGGTTTTAAGGGTCATTTGGTTGACGGAACAACCTATACAGTTTCCCAATAAGGAAACTTTAACAATATCATTTTCTATGGAAATTAATGATATGTCGCCACCATCAGATTCTAAAAATGGCCTTATTTCAGAAAGTGCTTGTTCTACTTTTAATTTTAATTCTTCCGGTTTCATAGTTGGTTTAATTATTTATGGCACTGCATCCTGCCATAGTGGTTATTTTTACCACCTCGGTAGGGGGCAATTCTTTGTTTCTTTTCACCAGTTGGCTCACCATATTTTTGGTTATGTTGATAAATGATTTTTCTAATGGTGTGTTTTCTTGCAGGGCTACCGGATGCCCTACGTCACAAGATTCCCTTATACTTTGAACAATGGGAACTTCGCCTAAAAATGGTGTATTTAAGTCTTTAGCCAGATTTTTGGCACCGTCTTTTCCAAAAATATAATATTTGTTATCTGGTAATTCTTCGGGTGTAAAATAGCTCATATTTTCAATGATGCCCAGTACAGGTACTTTTATGCTTTTTTGCTCAAACATGGCTACTCCTTTTTTGGCATCAGCTAGAGCAATGTTTTGTGGTGTGCTTACAATTACTGATCCGGTTACCGGAATGGCTTGTACAATAGACAAATGAATGTCTCCCGTACCCGGCGGCAAGTCCACCAACATAAAGTCCAGTTCGCCCCAGTCTGCATCAAAAATCATCTGATTTAGAGCTTTTGAAGCCATGGCTCCACGCCATATAACGGCTTGGTTGGGCTGGGTAAAAAAACCTAAAGACAACAATTTTATCCCGTAATTTTCTATGGGTTTCATTTTTGACCGCCCATTTACGTTTACGGCTATGGGTTTTTCGTCGGCTACGTCAAACATAATAGGTATAGAAGGCCCGTAAACATCGGCATCAAGCACGCCTACTTTAAAACCCATTTTAGAAAGGGTAATGGCTAAATTAGCCGTTATGGTTGATTTTCCTACACCACCTTTTCCGGAAGCAACTGCAATAATATTTTGAATACCCTCAATTTTTTTTCCTCTAATCAAATTTTCCTGAGGTTTTTCAGGTGTATTAACGCTAATATTAACTTTAATATCAGCTTTTTTATAAACCTTATCGTGAATGGCTTTTATAATTTCTACCTCTGTTTTTTTTCTGGCTTGAAGCGAAGGATTGTTAATAACAACATCTACCACTACTTCCGTTCCAAAAATTACTATATTTTTAACAGCACCGCTCTCTATTAGGCTTTTGCCTTCTCCGGGAGCTGTTATGCTATCCAAAGCAGCATAAATTGCTTTTTTTTCTAACTTCATAA
>PDWI01009088.1_pt1 | contig 11499 bp, 11 predicted proteins | sample 1430891 | NCBI WGS metagenome assembly PDWI01 (sample SAMN01162508, study PRJNA174530) | Oral metagenome, whole genome shotgun sequencing project. | biome: Marine environment; feature: Marine mammal; material: Swab sample of the gingival sulcus; isolation source: swab sample of gingival sulcus... | reverse complement strand
AGGCAGTGCCAAAGCGCATTTTTACAGCCTAGACCTCGCCAAAGACAAAGCCGATTGGCAAGCCCTACCCGACTTCCCCGGTGGCGAGCGCGGTCAGCCAGTCGTGGCCTCGGTGGGCGGCAAGTTGTTCGTCTTTGGCGGCTTGCAGAAAAATGCCGACGGCGTGTTGCAAATCCTCAACGATGTACACGTTTACGACCCCGAGAGCAAAACCTGGAAAAAGTGCAAAACCCGCGCCCCGTTTAGCATGGTCGGCGCAAGCGCTTTCGTCAGACACGGCAAAATTTACTTTGTCGGTGGCGTGAATTTAGAAATTTTTAACGGCTACTTCCAAGACTACACCGCCGCCGGCGATGATCAAGGCAAAAAAGACGCAGTCATGGGCGCCTATTTTGACAAGCCGGCCAAGGACTATTTCTTTAACCAATACCTGTTCAGTTACCAGCCCAAAACGCACCAATGGCAAAACGAAGGCTTGATGCCATTTGCCGGTCGCGCTGGTGCCGCCGTCAGTTTATTTAACGACAGAGTCATTGTCGCCAACGGCGAAATCAAACCGGGTTTGCGCACCGATGCCGTTGAATCGGGCGAATTTAAAGAAGACAGCGTCAAATGGGTTTCGCTACCAGCGCTAATCCCCAATGAAGGCGAGCAACAGCAAGAAGGCGTAGCCGGTGCCTATGTCGGCATCAGTGACGGACACTATTTATTGGCGGGTGGTGCCAACTTCCCCGGTGCGAAAAAACAGTATGCTGACGGCATGAAATTCGCCCACAAGGGCTTGAAAAAAGCCTACCACGACAGCGTTTTCACCTTTGCAAATGGCAATTGGAAAGTGGCTGGCAAATTACCTAAAGCCGCGGCTTACGGCACCACGCTAAACTACAAAGGCAAAATGCTAGTTATCGGTGGTAAAAATAATGACGGCGCCATGAAAACCGTTTATACGCTGAAGTATGACGGCAAAAAATTAAGCGTTGACTAAAACAGTTATAACAAGCTCTAATTATGGCCATTCGTATTTTAGCCATTGATCCTGGCTCAACAGTGACGGGTTACGGCGTCATTGATGTGGTCGGCAAAAACAGCCACTATGTAGATAGTGGCTGTATTCGTTTGGGTAAGGAAGCTATACCAACGCGGCTGATGATGATTCATCAAGGCGTACAGGAGTTGATTGCCACCTTCCACCCGCGGGAATTTGCCATCGAGCAGATTTTTATGCACGCCAATCCCAATTCTGCCCTCAAATTGGGTCAGGCGCGTGGAGTGGCGCTAGCGGTTGCCGCGCTACACGCTTTGCCGATTAGTGAATATGCCCCCAAAGCCATTAAAAATGCTGTCGTTGGCACGGGGGGCGCCAGCAAAGCACAGGTGCAACATATGGTTAAAGTGGTGTTGCAAATCAGCGGTGAGCTACAAGCCGATGCCGCGGACGCACTGGCCATCGGGCTGACGCATGCCCATCATTTGCAAACAGGTATTGCCCGCGGGCAGGTGTGGACGCGTTAGCGCGATAAAAAATAGACAACTTAGAATATGAAAATAAAAAGAAAAACATTTAATAACGCGGGGCTAACCCTGTCTTATTTGGATAATGAGCAGGCATCAGACGACATTCCCGTGATGTTGTTACACGGCTTTACCGCCAGCGCCAAGATTAATTGGCTGGACAGTGGCTGGATAGCGGCGTTGACGCGGGCAGGGCGACGCGTGATTGCCCCTGATGCCCGCGGGCACGGCGACAGTGAAAAGCCCTATGACAGTGACTATTACCCTTCGCATATTATGATGGAGGATAGCGTGGCTCTGCTGAATCAACTTGGCTTTGAACAAGCCGACTACGCGGGGTTTTCCATGGGCGCGCGCATGTCGAGCTTTGTTGCCATGACGTATCCTCAGCGCGTGCGCAAGCTGTTGATTGGCGGTTTAGGCAGCGGCTTAAAAACGGGGATTGGCAACCCCGAACCCATTGCCGCGGCGTTGCGCGCACAACACCCTAACGACATCAAATCCCGCTACGCCAGACGCTTTAGACGCATTGCCGAAAAATGTGGCAATGATTTGGAGGCTATGGCCTGTTGCATTTTGTCCTCGCGCCAACCTGTGACGGACGAGCTGCTCGCCAATATCCGCGCGCAAACGCTGATTCTCGTGGGCGATGAAGACACCACAGGCGGTGACCCGCATGCGCTGGCGCCATCCATTGCCAACAGTACCGCGGTGTCTATCAAAGGGTGCAACCATTTTAATGCCCTGACGCACGCACAATTTCAGCAAATGGGATTGCAGTTTTTATTGGAGGATTAGGGCAGGGCGCACGCTAGACGACTAAAAATCAATGCACCGCCCCTTAAACTCCCAATCGTTGTAGCGGGTGGGTTCTAAGCCTTTGTCTTTGGGGCGACCGCCGTATTCGGTGGGCATATCGGCGACTTTTTTGTCAATGGCTTTGCGACGGGCGGCGATGCTGTCATCCTCTGTGGTTTGGTCTGCGCTCTCTGTGGAGACGGGAGCTTTTACAGCTTCATCGGCTGTTGTAGCTTGTGTTTTTTCGGCGTGCTCCGTTTGCACGGGATGGGTGCTGTCTATTTTTTTCATGGGTTGTTACCTCGTTGGTTTGTCATGTTATAATGGCATGCCATTACTACCACGTTATTGTAACAAAAATGACCGCTATTCGCGCAACTTTACCCTACCAAAGTTATCGCTTTTCTGGCGATGATGCTTTGACCTTTTTACAGGGGCAACTCACTCAAGACCTGACGCGCATCCGCGCTAACGCTTGTCACTACGGCGCATACTGTGACCCCAAGGCAAGAATGCTGGCCAATTGCTTTATTTACGGGCAGAAAAATGATTATGTTGTACGCCTACATGCTCGCCAAGCCGACAGCGTCATCAAGCGCTTGACGCTCTTTCGCTTGCGTTCCAAAGTCACTATTGAAGCGCTATCCGCGCAAGTGATTGGCTTAAATCGCGCGGGCGCGACGGCGTTTTGCCAACTGGCAGAGCAAACGCTTCCCGAAGTGTTTCACTGTCTGACGCACGCGGGGGCGACATTATGTGCCTTGCCGAATGACTACTTTGAGCTGTCGCTACCTAATGATTGTGATATTAATGGCGATGCCGCGCTAGCTGCGGTGCTGGCGATGCCTGAAGCCTTGGAGGCGATTATGGCCTTGCGCTTGCGTGGCGGACATTTTGATATCGTTCCCGAAACCAGCGAATGGCTGATGCCACAACAAACGCCGCTGGAAGCGTGGGGCGGAATTAATTACCAAAAAGGCTGTTACGTTGGTCAAGAGGTCATTGCCCGCAACAAGTACAAAGGCAAAGTTCGCAAAGGACTGGGCTACGCGCTACTGGATGGCGCGGATGACATCGCGCTACAGACGGGTGTTGTCATTGATGGTAGGAAAGTTGGGCAAGTCGTTGAAGTTTACCGCGGTAGCGCGCAAACCCACTGTTTGGCACTGCTGTCCTTGGAATATTTTGGACAGCTGGCGCAACTCGGTGGCTGTGAAACGCAGTTTTCCCCCATTCCCTAGCTTATAGATAGTTCATATAAAATTTACAGAGTTTCTTTTATGGTTGATAGAATAGAAAAAACACACAGTGTTAGCACGCACAGTACCAGAGAAAAAGCCTTGCGCTTGAATCTTGACGAAAAAAAATACGGCACCATTGTCGAGATTGGCGCGGGGCAGGAAGTTGCGCGTACGTTTTTCCGCGCAGGCGCGGCTGCAGGTACGATTGCCAAAACCATGTCGGCTTACGATATGCAGTTTTCCGATGCCATTTACGGCGTGCAGACAGGGCGATACGTCAGTAAATCCCGCGTTAAGGCGATGATGGATAAGGAATTTAAGCTGGTGGTTGAGCGCGTTGGTGACACGCGTCCGCAAAATTCACGCTTTTTCGCCTACGCGGCCACCGTGGCGGCGAAAAGTTGGAATCGCGATAATGAGTGCCACGCGTGGTGTGGTCTGCGCGTGCAAATGTATCCCAATGCCGAGCCTTCCGATATTATCGTCCACGTACGCATGCGCGACAATAGCGCGGAATTGCAACAAGAAGCCCTAGGGATATTGGGGGTGAATTTAATTTATGCGGGCTATTATTATTACGAAACGCCACAAAAAATTATTGATTCGCTGACCGATGGCATTGCATCGGAGCGCTTGGAAATTGATAGCATCTCTTTTAATGGCCCGTATTTTGAGGACATTGACAACCACGGCATTAACCTCAGTTTGATTCGTCACTGGAAAACCCGCGCAGTGCTGTTTTATGCCAATGGCGAAGTCGCCGTTCCCGCGGAAATGCTATACAAGAAAAACGTCCTGACTATCCGTGGCTCTTTCCGCCCCGTCACCAAGCTCAATGTCGATATGATTAAACAAGGCATGGCGGCGTTTACGACCACCAAAGATGTCAACGAAGACAACACCATCGCTCTAGCGGAAATCAGTTTGAATGATGCCATGGGTAACGACAGTGGTGCTAGTGAAGCAGATGTGATTGAACGGGCAAAACTATTGAATTCATTAGGCTATAACGTTATGATTTCCGACTATACGCGTTATTTTTCCCTGCGCGCTTACTTTAGACAATACACGCAAAAGCAAATTGGCATTGTCTTGGGTATTAGCAATATGCGGCAAATTTTTGAGCCCGCCTTTTACCGCGGGGTAGCGGGGGGCATGTTGGAGGGCTTTGGTAAGCTGTTTCCCGACAATACCAGCTTATACGTCTATCCTGAGGCCGCGCCCGATGGTCATGTGGTGACTTACGAGGATTTGGATTTAAGTGAGTCCTTCCGTCATCTCTATCAGCATTTGATTGTCAACGGTTTTATCAAAGGGATTGATTGTAGCGATACCGCGCTGTTTAAAATTAAGTCGCGCGATATTCTCAAACAAATTGCCGCGGGGCGCGAGGGATGGGAAGAACAATTGCCCGCCAGCGTGACTGAACAAATTATTGCTAACCGCATGTTTGGTTACCGCGGATAATGGAGCTAACAACCATGGAAATGTCCACCCAGCCAGTGCCCGACTTGCCCGCGCAAGCTATCATCCTCAATCATTTTGATGGCAGACAGCGGACAGTGTATGTTACTGAGGACAGCTACCCTTATCCCGCGGGGCAACTGCTTGTTGCTAAAGTAGATGCCGAAGGGCTGATAGCTTTTGTTAATCCCGCATTTGTGATGCTCAGTGGCTATGAGGAAGACGAATTGCTGGGCTTTCCGCCTTATATTGTTCGCCATCCTGATATGCCTAAAGCGGTGTTTGAAGACCTGTACAAAACGCTGGAATCAGGTGAAAAATGGCAAGCTTATATTAAAAATTTGCGTAAAGACGGACGCTACTATTGGCTGTATACCACCGTGATTCCCACTTATCGCCACGGTCAATGGGTGGGCTATACCGCGGTAAGCCGCCAACCGTCAGCGAAGCAAGTCGCGCAGATGGAAGAAAAATATGCGGATATGCGCGCGCGGGAAAACGGTCGGCGTAGTGAGACGCTCCACCACTATGACGGCAGTGAGCGCGATGTCATTGTGACAGGGGAGGCCTGCCCATTTCCCGAAGGGCAGCTGTTGATTTCGCGCTCAGATGCTAAGGGTGTTATCACTTATGTTAACGATGCGTTTTTGGCTATGTGTGGTTATCAGCGTCACGAGCTGATTGGTCAACCTCATGCCATTTTCCGTCATCCCGACACGCCCAAATCGGTTTATAAACAGCTGTGGGCAACCATTGGCGCGGGTAAAAGGTGGCATGGCTTTTTGCAAAATCTGCACAAAAATGGTCAACACTATTGGAGTCACATGACCATTGTCCCCCATTTGTCCGAGGGGCGCATCAGCGGTTTTACTGCCATCCGCAGCGAACCGTGTCCAGCAGGGCTGACGGAGGCAAAAGCGATTTATCAGCACCTGAAAGCAAAAGAACTGTCACAAACGTTAGCCCGTCCGTCTCAACAAGTTAGCGAACAGCAGGTAAAAGTCGGATGAAGGCTGTTAACACTCACTTATCCAAACCAGAAGTGCAGGCTTTTTTGTACCAACTGCGCGTCGAACGGCAACTGTCGCCGCATACACTTAGCAACTATCAGCGCGACCTTGAGGCTTTTACCCACTGGTTGTGTCACGAAGAGTTGCCAGGGAGATTATCTGAGGCATCGCCTGAGCTAACAGACAGCAATTGGATAGAGACTATCGGCAAGCAATCACCTGACTGGGCGCGCAAGGTGTTGTTGGCTTATGTCAACCACTTAGGCAACGAGAAAAAAGCCCCTGCCACCATTGCGAGAAAATTATCGGCGATTCGCTGTTTTTTTGCCTTTTTCATTGAACAAGGGCGGTTGAGCTACAACCCCGCGGAAGGTATCAAAGCGCCCAAAGCCGCCAAAAAGCTTCCCAAAGCCCTGCCCGTTGACGAACTCAATCAGCTATTGGATAAACCTGAGGGTGTATGGGATTTTAGCGACCCACTGCAAGTGCGCGACTACGCCATTATGGAAACGCTGTATTCGACGGGCATTCGCGTTGCTGAACTGGCTAGCTTAAATGTCAGCGACATTGACCTCGCCAACGGTAAATCCCGCGTAACGGGTAAAGGCAATAAGCAACGCGATATCTTTTTGGGAAAACAGGCGGTTCGCGCTATTGATCACTGGTTGTCGCTACGTGCGGAAATGGTGAAAAGTCTCGATGAACCCGTCACCGCGCTGTGGCTAAACCGCTACGGCAAGCGCTTGTCCATCCGCGGTATTCAGGGTAGGGTGAAAGCATTGGGCAAGCGCTTTAATGGCAATTGGTCGCTACATCCGCACCAACTGCGTCACAGTTTCGGTAGTCATTTACTGCAATCAGGCGCTGACTTGCGCACGGTGCAGGAATTGTTAGGGCATAGCGATATCAGTAGCACGCAGATTTATACGCATCTCGATTTTCAGCACCTTGCTAAGGTGTATGATAAGGCGCATCCGCGGGCTAAAAAGCGTCCGTCCTAATCATAAAAAACGCCAAGCATCATCAAGATACTTGGCGTTTTCTTATTGCGTCGTAAGAGCGCTTATTTCAGCAAACCTGCTTTAATAATCGCAATCCCTTCGTTAAGGTGTGCTTGCTCAACCGTCAATGGCACCATAATGCGAATGCTGTTGCCACTGAGGCCACAAGAAGCAATCAACAAACCTTTTTCAAAGGCATAGGCAATTAATGCTTTGGCGGCATCAGCGTCAGGGTTGCCCTCGGCATCGACGAGGTCAAAGGCAATCATACCGCCAGTCACGCGCACATCGCCGACCTTAGCACCTGCGGCTTTTGCCTCTGTCAACATGCTATCGAATTGCTCGCCGATTTTGTGGGCACGTGCCAACAAATCTTCTTCTTTGATGACTTCGCAAACGGCTAGCGCCGCGGCGATGGCAACGGGGCTACCCGCGTAAGTACCACCTAAACCACCGGGTAATGGCGCATCCATCACCTCGGCTTTACCGATAACCGCAGATAGCGGATAGCCGCCAGCGAGTGATTTTGCCGCGGTGATTAAATCGGGTTCAATCTCTAAGCGCTCAGTCGCAAATAAATGCCCCGTGCGTCCGAAACAGGTTTGCACTTCGTCACACACCATCATGATGCCGTTGTCGTCACAGATTTTGCGCAAGCGCTTGGCAAAGCTAGGCGACACAGGGTAGAAACCGCCTTCGCCTTGTACAGGCTCCACAACGATAGCGGCGACATTACTGGGGTCAACGTCTGCCTTAAAGAGTTTTTCCAATGCCTTGATGGAATCGTCTTCGCTGATACCCAAACCTTCCGCGGGGAAGGGAACGTGATAGATGCTAGAGGGGAAGGGACCAAACAATTTTTTGTAAGGGTCAACTTTACCTGTCATCCCCAAAGTAAACAAGGTGCGACCGTGGAAACCACCAACAAAAGTAATGACCGCATCACGACCCGTCTTAGCGCGGGAAATCTTGATGGCATTTTCTAAGGCTTCTGCACCCGTAGTGAAGAATGCGGCTTTTTTAGGAGTGTCACCAGGTACGGCTTGCGTTAACTTTTCTGCCAACTCAACGTAGCCGGGATACATAACGATGTTGGCCGCGGTATGTGAGAATTTTTTTACTTGCTCGGTGACGGCCTCAACAATTTTTGGGTGGCTGTGCCCGGTATTGAGCACCGAAATACCGCCGATAAAGTCGAGGTAGCGATTGCCCTCAACATCCCATAACTCGGCATTTTGCGCTTTGTCAGCAAAGACGGGGAAGGCCGTTGCCAAGCCTTTGGGAAGTACCGCTTGGCGGCGCACTTGTAAATCTTGATTACTCATGTTTTGATTCCTCAGTGATAGTAGTTAATTGAATAAGTTAATGAAAATAATTTGCTCCACCGAACTGCGCCAGTCGTTGTCGACGCGCAGCTCACAGGGTGCGGGATTTAGTTAATGTCTAAGCAAATGTACTTAGTTTCGACGTATTCGTCAATGCCGTACTTAGAGCCTTCACGACCCAAGCCTGACTCCTTAATGCCACCAAAGGGGGCGAGTTCCGTGGTAATCATACCCGTGTTTACACCGACCATGCCGACTTCTAGGGCTTCTGCCACGCGCCATACGCGGGCAAGTTCACGGCTGTAGAAATAGCCTGCTAAACCGTACTCGGTATCGTTGGCCAAGGCAATGCCTTCGGCTTCGTCAGTAAATTTAAAGACGGGGGCGATAGGGCCGAAAATTTCTTCTTGTGCCAAGCGCATGTCTTTACCGACATTGCAAACGATGGTGGGTTCAAAGAAGTTAGTACCTTCTTCTTTGCGTAGACCGCCTACAAGGATGTCAGCCCCTTTGTCGCGGGCATCAGCAACCAGTGCTTCGGCGTTTTCGACGGCAGCGGTGTTAATAACAGGGCCTTGAACTACACCCTCTTCGACACCGTTGCCCACTTTCATGGCGCGGACTTTTTCGGCAAATTTTTGTGTAAACTCCTCATAAACACCCGCTTGGACAAATAAGCGGTTAGCACACACACAAGTTTGTCCGCTGTTGCGGAACTTACTGGCCATTGCGCCTTCGACAGCGGCATCGACATCGGCGTCGTCAAAGACCATAAATGGCGCGTTGCCACCCAACTCTAAAGACAGTTTTTTCACGGTGTCAGAACATTGTTTCATCAATAATTTACCAATGCCTGTAGAACCCGTAAAGCTCAACTTTTTCACGGTGGGGTTGGAAGTCATTTCGCCACCAATAGCTGAGGCTCTACCTGTGACCACGCTGTAAATGCCCGCGGGAACGCCTGCTTGTTCGGCAAGTGCCGCCATGGCTAGCGCGGAAAAGGGGGTTTCCATCGCCGGTTTGACAATCATCGGACAGCCTGCCGCCAGCGCGGGCGCGGCTTTGCGACTAATCATGGAGTGCGGGAAGTTCCACGGTGTGACGGCGGCGGTGACACCTACGGGCTGTTTGATGGTAATCAAACGCTTGTCGGCCATGTGTCCAGGAATAAAGTCACCGTAAATGCGCTTGGCTTCTTCCGCAAACCATTCGAGGTAATCTAAACCGCTTTGAATTTCGCCTTTTGCTTCGGCCAGTGGCTTGCCTTGCTCGCTGGTCATTAATAGCGCGAGGTCATCCATATTATTGCTGATAAGGGTATGCCAACGACGCAAAATCACACTGCGCTCTTTACCTGTTTTGGCAGCCCATGCTGGCATGGCGGCTTTGGCGGCTTCAATGGCGCGACGCGTTTCGGCAGCCCCCATGTTGGGAACAGTCCCTAAGAGCTCGCCAGTCGCAGGATTGTAAACATCTTGTGTTGTACCGTCATCGGCATCACACCACTTACCGGCAATCAAACATTGCTGGCGAAATAAATCTGTATTAATAAGTCTCATTTTAGCTTTACCTCTGATAAAAAGTTCGATATACTGAATTGCATTCCAGATATAGAACGCAAGGATAACTCAGTCCCAAACACGCGTCAAGCACTTTATGTAATTATCCGTAACATTAGGAAATAATGACTAAAACAAAAATTCCCGCGCTAGATAGAGGCGTGGCCATTCTCAATTTTGTTAGCGATTGCCAGCAACCACCCAACGCCGCGGAAATTACGCGACAGTTGGGTTTGCCGCGCAGTTCCGCGCACGGTTTGATTGCGGCATTGGTTGCACACGGCTTGTTGTATAAAAATACCGAAGGGCGCTACACCTTAAGTGGACAAGTGATGACTTGGGCGAATGGCTTTTTGGCACAGCAAAACGTCGTTCCTTTGTTTAATAGTGAAATCGTGACCACCCCCGAATTGTCGGCGTACAGTTTGACACTCACTTGCCGCGATGGGCGCGACGTTGTCTGTCTAGCCTGTCACAACGGCGATTCGCGTTTGGGGTTTACTTTTCATATGGGTATGCGCTTGCCTGTAGGCTTTGCCGCTACGGGAAAAGCCATGTTGAGTGCAGAAAGTGACGAGACGGTTGAAGCGCTATTTAGTCAGGGTTGGCACGTGCCACTGACACCGCACAGCATACCCAATTGCCAAGCGTTATTGAAAGAGTTGGCAGAAACGCGTCAGCGCGGCTACTCAATTGATGACCGACAAATCCGCGATGGTATGTATTGTATTGGCGTGCCCGTTTTTGACCACAACCAGCAAGCGCGCTATGGCATCGCGCTGAGTTTGCAAAAGGCCGAAGCCGACCACATCGAATATATTGGCCAATTACTGCGCGCCCGCGCCGATGATTTATCTCAGCGCTTGGGAGCGAAACCACTAGCTAAGGGAACAGCGCATGAGCACTAATAAAAACAAATACCCTCACACCGCCTTTTACGGCATTGGCATTATGCACGGCACCAATGCCATTAATGTTGGCACGTTGTGGCGGCATGCTTATATTCTTGGCGCGTCATTTATTTTTACTGTTGATCGCAAGTACAAAAAGCAAAGCGCGGATGTGGTTGTCACCCCTAGCCGCATTCCGCTGTACCACTACCGCGATATCGACGATTTATACAGCCACTTGCCGCATGGTGCGCCCTTAGTGGGCGTTGAGCTGACGGATGACGCGGTCATGGTGAGTGAGTTTGCACACCCGCGGCGTGCGGTGTATTTATTGGGCAGTGAAACCAATGGGTTGTCGGACAAAGTCTTGCAGCGCTGTCACCGCGTAGTGAAATTGCCAGGGCATTTCAGTATGAATGTCGCGGTGGCGGGGTCAATTATTATGCACGACCGCATCACTAAAATCCCCCATGTGTTGCCACAGCGCGGTGAAGTAACGGGCGCGTAAGCACCCGTTAGGATAGCTAGGGTAACTAAGGCTTAATAAATTTCCTGATAAATTTTCTGATAAATTTCCTGATAAAAACTCTTGCCAAGGCAAAACACATTACCTGCTTTTTATGCCTTGTCTGAGCCAATTTTCGCACCCAACATCGAGCATAGGCGAAAGTTCCACAAACCCTAGCAATAGTCGCTTAA
>PDWI01009087.1_pt1 | contig 11500 bp, 10 predicted proteins | sample 1430891 | NCBI WGS metagenome assembly PDWI01 (sample SAMN01162508, study PRJNA174530) | Oral metagenome, whole genome shotgun sequencing project. | biome: Marine environment; feature: Marine mammal; material: Swab sample of the gingival sulcus; isolation source: swab sample of gingival sulcus... | reverse complement strand
GACCCGATTTGAACCATCAGGCTGCCACCACTGAAGCGATCCGTGATACCCTCCTTCAAAACTTAAAATTTTTGATCGACCTGTGGCAGCACGCGCAACCATAACCGCAAGGTTTGTAACGTCATTACAGTTTTTTGTAAAAAAAGCCCAATCTGCCATTTCAACGGTATCTGTTATTAATTCGGCAAATTCTACCATTTTATACGGAGGAAATGACATGCTGTTTCCGTTTTCCATTTGATGTAATACAGCGTTATCAACGTCGCTATCATTATAACCCAGGATATTACCGCCATACGCACCCATATAATCAATAAAACGATTTCCGTCTACATCCCAAATATACGGTCCTGATGCACGTTCTCCAAAAAGAGGGTGTTCTTGCGAAGGGGCAAAATGTTCATTGTCTGTTTCTGAATGACCATAGTTGCCCACAGGAATTGTTTTACAGGCTCTTTCAAACCATTGTTTACTTTTTCTATATGCAACATGTTCTTTTTTTCTACGCATTGACGTACCTCTCCTTTCTAATTTTTTATACACTCAGTAAAAAAGACACACCGCACGAAGCCCCCGCAATACAGCTATAAAATCTGCTCTTTGGTACATTTGAATTTCGTCGTTGTTTTGTAAAAACAGTTTCGGCTTTTTAGATTTTTGTTCGTTCGCCGTCGATTCGGTATGTGTTATTGTTTTAGGTAGCTTTAACCTACTTCTATTGTAAAGCGAAAGAGAGGCATCTGTCAAGAGGCAAATTATGAAACGCTAAGAAATTAAAAATTGTAAGATTAATTACAAAAAAAACAGGTTCTGACAAACACAGAACCTGTTTGTGAATTAGTTATTTTTTTTCTGCAGAGATAATTGCGTCAGAAAAACCGGCTTTTCTAAAAGATTCCAACACAGCACCGACTTCATCTCTGTTTATCGGACCGATAAAAACACGGAATGTTTTTTCGCTTGGATCTGTGCTTTCTGAAACTGTTACCGGATAACGATCTCCATAGGTGCTTTTTATATTTTGAATGTACAGGTCATCGCTATATGTTGCAATTTGTACAAAGTATGTTCCCGTTTTTGAATACGGCAAGTCTTTCGGAGGTCGCCGAGCTTCGCTTGGTGTCAGTGTTGCCACTGTTTTTTCCTCAATATCAGCATCGCTTTCTGTAACGTCAACAAGCTCAACCTCTTCCGTTATATCTGAATCTTCTTCAACAGTTTCAAGTTCTTCTGTGCTTTCTTCTTTGTTGATTTCGTCAAGCTCTTCAACCTCTGAGCTTTCTTCTACAGTTGTCTCTTCTTCTATTGGCAAAACTTCTTCAACTTCATCAAGCGCTTCAAGCTCCGGCTCTTCTATATCCTCTTCAATAGCTTCGACTTCTTCCACACTAATCGTTTCGTCTTCTTTGATAACAGGTGAAATTTCTTCAATGGTAATTGGAGTCTCTTCTTCAACAGGGTCTTTCTCTTTAGGCTTTGTAACGCTTTCGATCTCCGGTACCGCTTCGACAACCGTCATTGCTTTATCAGGTTCCGTTTGAGGTACAGGTGCATTCTGAACCGGTGCCTCATTGCTAAAATCTTCCGCAGAGTTTTGTGCTAATGCATCATTATGTGTTTCTACAGACGGTGCAAGATTTACCGGTGCAACAGGTTTTTCAGCTGTGATATTTTTTTCAGGTTCTTTTTCTGCTTCAGGAGCAAGCTGCACGGCCGCTATTTGTTCATATACCTCTGCTTTGTTTTGCTTTTGTGGTGCTGCAACATATGATGGTGTTCGATGTACAATCGGTGCAGGCGGTTGTTGTTTCGACAGTAAGTCTTGTGTCGTTCCCATCGGCTGAACTTGCGCTTGCATTCGCGGACGTGGCTGTGGTCGTGTGCCATAATACGGCGCAGTAGCTTGTCTGCGAGGAACTAAGCCCAGCGTTCGTGGTGAAAGATTCTGGTTCAAAGGGTATGGTGCATTTGGCTGTTTTAATGGCAGAGGATAGCGCGGTAATGCCATCGGTGTGTATTGCGGAAAAACCGGCGGTAAATAGCCTTGTCCGAGAGCTTTTCGTGGCGTTATTTTTTGTCGACTTTCTTCAATACTTAAACTGTCCGGTGCAACCTCAGAAACAGGGCTTGGAATTACAATTTCAACATGCATGGGGTGGTAGCCAAACATTCCCAGTTCGTTTGCAACTTCATTTGAAACAGAAACTAACATTCCGGGCATTTGTGAAGTACCAATAACAACCGCTCGAACATGCCGGTTTGTTTTTGGGTTTCTAATTTCAATCAAGCTATATGGTGGAAATAAATCACTTCGTGCAAAAAAACCAATTGCAGGAAATTCCGCAGAAGAACCTATGCGAGCATCTCCTTGCCATAACGCCGATAGATTTGCACATAATAAAATTGCCAATACAGTAAGGTATATAAACTTCTTTTTCACATTTGGCTCCTTATCTTGTTTCCATATATTCGCACACGGCATTAGCAGCCTTTTGTGCTGTTGTTGTTAAAATCTTTTGAGGGTTTGGGTTATTTTTTGAAACGGAAATTGTTTTGCTTAGAATTACCGCATCAGCACGATTTCGCAACACATAGGTCATCTTTTGTAAGGCAAAATAAGATTTTTTTTGCTGTTTGTCAAAAATTTTTTCATCACTATAGGTTAATGAAACACACAATGAAAAATCAGTTGGTTGTTCCAAGGCGCCTGCAGGAATACGATAATCTTCTTTGCCATGAATGCTTCCCGTTTTTATCGGGACTTCTGTTGCGATAAGTCCGTTTTCAAAAAATGTTTCAAAGAAAACATTGCTCGCAACATAGGTAAAGGGATGAATTGTATAATCTTCACTCTTTTTTAATTGCTCATCGAGACACATAAAGGCAATACTGTGAGAAAAAACACTTACAGAAGTTGCAAGACACATCATACATAATAAAAACAGTCGTTTCATTCAAAACCTCTCTAAGACATTATCGGCATAATATATTTTAGCTGAATATATTTTTAACAGAAGTTGAGGCGCTTTCCGCTCTGTTTACACCCTAAAAATCGTGCTTGACATGAAAGAACATAGATGCTAGACTTCTGCTTGAGTCTTAAAACAAAGAGGCTGCGCTCAGTTACTGTTGTTTTAAGCTTTTGTAAAAACTATGCCAAAAAATTTAAAGGAGTGTTTTATGGTAAACAAGAAAAACATCATTGTATTGATGCTTGCATTTTTATCTATGGTCTGTGTTTCTGCAGAGCCTGTTGAAGGTTTGTGGAAAAGTATCGATGAAAAGACCAATAAAATTACCGGTATTTGGAATCTGTATGTTAAAGATGGTACTTTATACGGAGAAATGAAAGTTACGGCCGGTTACAAACTGAGTGAAAAAGCGGCAGGGTGCAAAGCAAATTACCCTGAATTTCCCGTAAAAGGCTCGGTGAATGAAATGTTGCTTGTCGGAACACCGTTTATTTACGGATTAAAAAAAGATTCTTCAACATACTGGAAGAACGGGCGTATTATTAATCCTGCAAACGGAAAATGGTATTGGTGTTATATAAATTTCATTAAAGCAGATGGCGCTACATATAACGTTGATACACTGAAAGTTCGAGGCGAAATCAGTTGGGGCTTGGGACGAAACCAATATTGGCAACGTTCTTCGCAAGCAGAAGTTGATGCCTTAATAAAAGAGCAATCTAAATAATTATTGCCATTTTATCGTAAAAATACAGCCCTTTTGTGAAAACAAAAGGGCTTTTTTTTAACTCAGACCAAAATAATGAAAAGCCCCACGCGATTGTTTTTCAAGCGCAATCGATGTCGATGACATATGCCCGGGATGTACAACACAATCATCAGGCAATGTTGCAAGCTTTTTCATTGTTGCAATAAGCGTTTCCTTATCACCACCGCATAAATCGGTTCTGCCAAAACTGTGATGAAAAAGTGTGTCTCCCGTAAAGACAACCTTTTCTTCCTCATTCCACAAACACACTGAACCACGCGTATGACCGGGTGTGTGCAACACTTTAAATTGATGCAAAATTTGACCATCTTCTAAAAAATCCGTTGCAGGCGGAAAGTCGCTCGGCCATGTTTCAACATAGCGATGCAAACGCAATTCAGGAAAATCTTTCAAATGCTGTTCGCCGGCGTTTTTACCGATGTACTGTGCATCGTTTTTATGAATCCAAATTTTTGCTTGCGGATACAGTGCTTTCAACTTCGGTATACCTCCGATATGATCAAAATGCCCGTGCGTAATAACCATATCCACAGTCTCAAGCTTCTTGTCTGCCAAAAAATCAATCAACTCCGGGGTTGCCTCCGCCGGATCAACTATCATCGCGGTTGTACTGTCTTCCATTACAACCCACGTGTTTGCCTCAAGAGGACCTGTTATAAATCGTGTCATTTCCATAAGAAGCAGTGTATCGCATTTCTAAAAGTTATGCAAGAATATTTTTACGAATCACTCTGCCTGCACCCTACCGCAAAATATAAGCCTTGATGCGCTTCATTCCTTGTTATTACTCTTGAATAAGGCGTTGTTTTTGCTTATACTCGTTGAGGTAGGAGATTGATTAGCAATGAAAAAAGAATTCCTTTCTAATGAGGTGGTTCGAGATAATAGTCTTATTCTTGCCAAAAAAATTTATGATGACGGTTTTAATCCTGATTTCATTTATGTACCCTTGCGTGGTGGTGCATATTTAGGAAATGTGATGAGCGAGTTTTTCAAAATTGTGAACGGCAAAACTCATCCTTTTGTGTATGCAGCGGTCATTGCACAATCATATACCGGTGTTCATGAAAAAGCGAATATTAAGGTTCATGGTTGGACGTATCCGTTAAACCTCTTAACAAAAGAAAGCAAAATTCTTTTTGTAGATGATATTTTTGATAGCGGTACAACAATTAATGCTCTGGTTAACGAGTTTTTAGAACATGACATTCCTCGAAATAATATTAAAGTTGCGGTGCATGATTACAAAATTTTTCATACAAAACAAACACAGCATCCCATCCAACCGGACTACTGGTGTCGTAAGCATGATGTTTATACTGAAGAAGATAATGTGTGGATTCATTATTTGAGCCATGAATTACAAGGTCTTTCACGTGAAGAGCTTGAACGAGAATTTCTTCAAAAAAATCCTGCATTACGTGCTGTTTTTGATGGAATTGAATTATAAATGAAAAAAAATTGGAGTCTTGCATTATTCCGTCTGTTTTTTGTAGTACTTATTGTTAGTGTCGCAGCATGCACAACTGATAATGGTCAAGGAAATACAAGACGGAGGGCTCGATCTCAACACAGTAAAGCTGAACTTACAGAACCACCAAAACCCATAACAATTTATATCGATGCATACTCTGAAGCAGACGCATCTTTAGGAACAAAAGAGGCTCCGTTTTATTCTTTGAGACAAGCGTTTGATTACATTGATCATACAGCTCGAAGTCGAGATGAACGAAGCGCAACACATGTTGTTATATTGTCAGACTTAAATTGCTTCAAGCCAATTCTTATTCAACGCCCTATTGTGATGATTGCTGAGAAAGCTGCTACGATAGAGTTTGGTAAAAACGGCGGATTTATTGTTGACGGCGTTTCTTTTACTTTAAAAAATTGTACAATAAAACGGAAAGAGCGCTTGTATGAACCTCGTGATATTCCGCTTTTGTACGCCTCGGATTCAGATGTTGAGTTGGATAACACCCATTTTATAGGTAAAGAAGCCTATTCTTTGATTCGTATATATGACAGCAATTTTAATTGCAATAATTCAACATTTACGTTTAGGGCTGCGCATAGTGTAAGCCTTTTGACAGTGCATAATTCAAAAGCGGTTTTTAATAATTCAAAGCTATTTGTTTCGGCAAATATTGTTAGAGCGGTGTGGATAAACAATGCCTCGCTTGAATTGCATAACAGCACACTCTTTATGCAAGCTTTCGGCAAAGGAACCGGCTTTATGGGCAGAAAAGGGCGTATCCTTTTGGATAACACAAGCGTTGTCTGTAAAAGCGTAAATCCCTTTCGCTATCGCTTTCGAACTACAGTCTTAGATAATAAATCGTATTTAAAACAAAAAGAAAATTCCGGTTTTTATGGTTTTTATGATAGCGCCCCGCTTGAACAAGCCCCTGTTACGGAAGCTAAATAATGTTATCTGTTGGAATTGATGAAGCCGGTCGAGGACCATTGGCAGGACCGGTGAGCGCCGCTGCGGTTATTTTACCTGAAGACTTTGATATTCCTATGCTCAATGATTCGAAAAAAATCAGCGAAAAAAAACGAGAATTGGCACGCACACTCATTTTTGAACAGGCTCTGTTTTGGCATGTTGGTTGGGCTTCAGTCAAAGAAATTGATGAGATAAACATTTTGCAAGCAAGTTTTTTGGCAATGTCGCGAGCTTTTAATGGCGTTCAAAAAAAGATGGCGAAAACAGCCTTTGCCAATGAAAAACTTTCCATTATTGTAGACGGAAATAAACTTCCGTCTTTTTCAGGTCATAATTTTGAACTGCGCTGTGAGCCACGTGCTGACGGAAAATACCCCGAAGTAATGGCCGCCTCTATTTTGGCAAAAACTGCACGCGATCATTTAATGTGTCGGTATGCGCTTCGCTATCCCGAATATGGCTACGAGCGACACAAAGGCTATCCGACAGCGGCACACGTTGATGCAATTCATCGTTTTGGCAATTCACCGATTCAACGATTGAGCTTTAGCGTTCCCCAAAAACGAAAATAGCTTTTTTGCCCAGAAGCGACTGAATATTTTCAAATAAAACCTCTATTTAAAAGGTTTTATTACATTTTCAAAAAACAGCTCAGGACTTCCGATATTGTCTTTTTTGACTTGAATAAATATTTAAATAACGTTATTATCGACCAATCTTGTAATAAAAGGTTGTAGTGAATGAAAAAACATATCAATAATTTAACGATAGCAAAAAAAATTGTTATCCTGTGTGCTTTATTCGTAATAATAACAGGCATATCTTTATTTACTTTTTTTACAGCATCGATAAAAAAAAGCACGAAGCACACCATAAATCTTTATCATGAACGGTTGTTAAACGAACGTAAAGAAAAACTTAAAAATATTGTAAACACAGCATATACCTGCTTGCTGGCAAACTTAGACCTGAATTCTTCAGAGATTAGCAAAGCAGAAAAAGATATCATAGCAAAAATTATAACAAACACCTTTTTTGAAAACGGAAACCCTAATTCATATTTTTACATTCACAATTCAAAAGGCATTGTTCTTGCTCATGGTGCCACTCCGGAAAAAGTCGGAAAAAGCGAATGGGATCTTAAAAATAAAAAAGGGCAATATATTGTTCGAGATATTGTAACTAATGCAACAAAAGGCGATGGCTATACTCTTTTTTACGGATATAAGCCGGTCGAAAAAGCATGGTTTCCCAAAATTGTATACAGTCAGTACCTTTCAAAAAAAGACATAATTTTAACCACCGGTTTTTATATTGATGATGTGGATAAAATCACACTTGAATATCAAAATACAATAACATCGCTCGGAAAGAAAATGCTTATGCAAATTCTCCTCTTTCTTACAGTTGCAGGAATATTCTTTAGCATCATTTTAATTCTTGCTTTACAGAGTTTGATTATGAAACCGATCAAAAGCGTTGCTGCTATGCTTAAAAATATTTCAGAAGGAGCAGGAGATTTAACAGTTCGACTACCTGTCAAAGGTAAAGACGAAATGGCCGATTTATCACAATCCTTTAACCGAACAATGGAAAAAATCGGACATGCAATTGCATCAATAATGGAAACAACCGATGAAATGAGTACAGTAGGAACAACCCTTTCAGGAAACATGTCTGATACAGCAAGCTCAATTAATCAAATCAGTGCAAATATTGAAGGCGTAAAAAGTCAAATTTTCAACCAAAGTGTTGGTGTTACTGAAACCTCTGCAACGATGGAAGAAATTATTCGCACCTTACACCAACTAAACAAAAGCATCGAAACACAAGCAGCAAGTGTAACTCAATCATCATCAGCAATTGAAGAAATGATAGCAAACATTGTATCAATTGCCGGCATGCTTAATAATGGAAACCACATTGCACAAAACCTTAATGACAAAACCAACAAAGCAAAAGAAAGTGCTCGTATTGCAAATATTGAGGTTGAAAAAATCGGTGAAAAATCAGTGGATCTCCTTGAAGCATCAGCAGTAATTCAAAATATCGCAGCACAGACCAACCTTCTGGCAATGAATGCAGCAATAGAAGCAGCTCACGCAGGCGATACAGGGAAAGGTTTTGCCGTTGTTGCAGACGAAATTAGAAAGCTTGCCGAAGAATCAAATTCACAAGGAAAACGCATTGCTATAACCATTAAAGACACTACAGACATTATTAAAACAATAACCCAAAAAGGTACTGAAGAACAACTAATCCTTGAAGACGTATTCACACTTGTAAAGGAAACCTTGACTCAAATTGAACATATTGTTGAAGCAATGCGAGAACAAGAACGCGGAAGCCAAGAAGTTCTCAGTGCACTCAAAGATATTAATAACATTACAAGTGAAGTAAAAAACGGCTCAGCAGAAATGCTTAAAGGTGGAGAGCAGGTTGCCGTTGAGATGCAAAAACTCGACAAATTAACGCATGCGATTACTCAAAACATGGATGAGATGGCAAAAGGAGCAGTACAAATCAATAATGCAATTAATACCGTCAATAACCTATCTCAACAAAACAAACGGAATATATCAAATCTTTCAATTGAACTAAATGAATTTCAAGTATAGCTCATTAACCCTTTGAAAAACTAAACGAATGCTCTCAGCTTGAAAAAAAAGCTCGTATGATGCATAATCGTCTTTTGTTTTTAACACACATCTAATTTTATTGACAGCGAGGTATGTATGGCACAGTGTATTATTCCTAAAAATTATACATCACAATTAACTGTAAAGGAAACCGAACGAGCAATTGTTGAAATTAAGAATTTTTTTCAAACAGCATTATCAACAGAATTAAATTTAACACGCGTTACGGCTCCACTTTTTGTTGAACGGGGAACAGGCATAAATGACGACTTGAACGGTGTTGAACGTCCGGTTAATTTTCCGGTAAAGGCAATGGACGAGCGCGTAATGGAAATCGTGCATTCGCTTGCAAAATGGAGGCGTCTTAAAATAGCCGACATGCAATTACCCGCAGGCTTTGGCATTTATACCGATATGAATGCAATCCGTGCCGATGAAGATTTAGACAATATTCATTCGTTGTACGTTGACCAATGGGATTGGGAAATGGCAATTGACGAATCTCAGCGAAACCTTGCTTTTTTGAAAAAGACAGTCGAAAAAATTTACCGTTGTTTGCGTCGTACGGAATTTTATTTGTACGACACGCATGCACATTTAACCCCTCGCTTGCCTGAAGATATTTATTTTATTCATGCAGAAGAGTTGTATGAAATGTATCCGACGTTAAGCGCAAAAGAACGCGAAAATGAAATTACAAAAAAATACGGTGCAGTTTTTATCATTGGAATTGGACATCCCTTGAAAAATGATGAAGCACATGACGGTCGTGCGCCTGATTATGATGATTGGCTCAGCGAAACCGAAAACGGTTATCGTGGATTAAATGGCGATCTATTGGTGTGGAACAGTGTTTTGGAACAAGCCTTAGAGTTGTCCTCAATGGGTATTCGGGTTAGTGCAGAAAGCATGCTAAAACAGTTAAAACTTTTGGGACAAGAAGAACGCACCAAGCTTTTTTATCATCAAAAATTATTGAATGGCGAATTACCTTTTACCATCGGTGGTGGCATTGGGCAATCTCGATTGTGCCAATTCTTTTTGCGAAAAGCACACATTGGTGAGACACAAGCATCCGTTTGGACAGAAGAAATGCGCGCAGAATGCAGTGCGAATGGTATTCATTTGTTGTAAAGTTGAAAAAGTTTTATGGCATAAAAAAACCGGCAAAATGAGCCGGTTTTTTTGTGGAAAATTAGACGCGTTTGTACTTTTTGATTTCGCTTTTAATGCGCGCTGAAAGCTCGCTAATAGGAACTCGAACTTGTTCCATTGAATCACGGAATCGAAGCGTTACGCTCTTATCTTCTTTTGAATCGTAGTCAACCGTAACACAGAAGGGCGTTCCGACTTCGTCTTGGCGACGATAGCGTTTTCCGATTGCGCCACTTTGGTCGTAGCTTGTCTTATAATCTTCACGAAGTTCATTTTGAATTTCACGTGCCAGCTCAGGCAATCCGTCTTTTTTCATCAACGGCAAAACAGCAACTGTTGTCGGCGCAATTTCCGGGTGGAAGTGCAAGACCGTTCGCCAATCATCGTTTGTACCTTTGTCGCCAACTTTTTCTTCGTCGTAGGCATCACAAAGGAACATCAACAAGTTACGAGTTAAACCTGCAGACGTTTCAATAATGTAGGGAATATATCGAGCATTACCGTTGTCTTGGTCAATGTATTGCATATCTTTGCCGGAATATTCCGCGTGGCGAGACAAGTCAAAATCTGTTCGGTTATGAACACCTTCAAGTTCTTTAAAGCCCATCGGGAATTCGTATTCAATATCATAGGCATCTTTTGCATAGTGCGCCAGCTCATCGGGACCGTGTTGATGCCAACGTAATTTATTCATTCTCACGCCGTATCGTTCGTAGAAAGCATAGCGTTCTTTCTTCCATTTTTCAAACCATTCTTCATCGCTTCCCGGTTGTACAAAAAACTGCATTTCCATTTGTTCAAACTCACAGGTACGGAAAATAAAGTTTTTGGTTACAATTTCATTTCGAAAGGCTTTTCCGATTTGCGCAATTCCAAAGGGAACTTTCATTCGATTTGATTGTGCAACATTTTTATAATTTACATAAATACCTTGAGCTGTTTCAGGTCGTAAATAAATAATGTTATTTGAACTTTCTACTGCACCAATGTTTGTTTTAAACATCAAATTAAATTTTCGAGTGTCAGTTAATTCACCGCCACAATCAGGACATGTTTTAGATTCTAACTTTGCTTGATCCATTTGGTCAGCTCTAAATCGAGCATTACATTTTTTACAATCAACAAGCGGATCGGTAAAATTTTCAACGTGTCCAGAGGCTTCCCATACACGAGGATGCATCAAAATCGAAGCATCAAGTCCAACGATATTATCGTGCATTTGTGTCATTGACTTCCACCATGCTTGCGCAATATTATTTTTTAATTCAATGCCCAATGGCCCGTAATCCCACGCACCATTTTGACCGCCGTAAATCTCCGACGACTGAAACACAAAACCACGACGCTTTGCCAAACTTACAATTTTTTCCATCGATATTGAATGATCCATAAACACTCCTTTTTTTATCGAAACATCATAGCCCAATTAAACGAAACTTTCAAGAGTATTCTATACTTTTGCAGTGAAATCACTCCTCAAAAAGCCCCCTCTCATTAAGAAAAAAGTCGTCGTCACAAC
>PDWI01009085.1_pt1 | contig 11503 bp, 7 predicted proteins | sample 1430891 | NCBI WGS metagenome assembly PDWI01 (sample SAMN01162508, study PRJNA174530) | Oral metagenome, whole genome shotgun sequencing project. | biome: Marine environment; feature: Marine mammal; material: Swab sample of the gingival sulcus; isolation source: swab sample of gingival sulcus... | reverse complement strand
ACCTTTCCAAGAAGCAATCATCAAATCTAATGGGGCTAAAGCCCTTCCCATAATAATAGAACCAGCTATCATCATACCAGGACTTACTTCCATATGTATAGCTAAATATGCTCCAAGTCCTAACATCAAAGATTGAAACATCATTCTTGCTGTTTTTGAAGTATTAGCCCAAACTCCTGCTTTATTACTTGCGTCACTTTGGGCATTTAAAAATCCAAAATATTTTTCTTGCCAATTTGTTCTAATGGCATTTCTCATACCCATAGCATTTACAACTTCTGCATTTCTTAGGTTTGAATCCACATACATATTTGAAGCATTATTTAAGCTATTTGCTTGAGCTAATTTCTCTTTTGTTGAGTATTCATTGAAAATGGTAAAACAAATAAGAACAAAAGCTGCAAAAAGTGCAAAAATACCAAAATAGGTATGAAACATAAACAAAACAGCAAAATAGATGGGAATCCAAGGTGCATCAAAAAAAGCAAAAAGTCCATTTCCTGTCATAAATTGTCTAATTTGTGTCAAATCAGCTAAGGGAATAGAAGAGACTTTTTGTGGATGTTTATTTGCTAGTTCAAAAAGTATATTAAAAATTCTATCACTTAAAATCTTATCAAGCTTATTTCCCACTCTTATTAAAACTTTTGATCTTACTATTTCTAATAAAGCCATGGTTATAAAAAGTATTACAACTATCAAAGTTAACATAATCAAAGTCTCTTGACTTCTACTTGTCACAACCCTATCATATAGTTGCAACATATATAAAGGAGGAACTAACATCAACAAATTTATAAATAAACTAAAAAATCCTACCATTATAAACTGTTTTTTTGAAGCTAAAATTGCACCTTTTAACTCTTTTGTTTTACTCTTTTTTTTCTTATCATTTGGCATCGCCATATATTTCCTTTTATTTTATTATTTATTGTCTATTATTTGCAAGGGTAAACAGGTCATTAATTTTATCAAGTGAATTTAGATGAATATCAATAAAAGAGATAATTCCCCTTCTTACCCATGAAGCTAAGATATCATCCCCTAAAGCATCCAGCTTATCCCTATCAACTACTTTAAAACCTTTGACTAAAACTTTTCTTTCTTCACCCTCATCAATTGCTATTTCTCTATCTTCTAAAATTTCAGCTTTTTGAATTTCTTGAACTATTTTTTTTGTTATATCTGTTTGCTCAAAGTTTTTTTGTAAAAAATTTAAACTACTTTTTAAAAGTTCACTTTGCTCTTGGTCTTTATCAAAGAGTTCCATACCTGTTGATTTTGATATACAAGGGGCATCTTCATCTATCATAACAACTCTTTTTTTAGGATCATTTTCAACACTAGCTATTGTAAAAGGATATCTTCTTAAAAAACTTGGAATATAATCTGTTATCCACTTTCTTTCTTTATTAAGGGCTAAATTACCACTAGAACCCAAAGAAACAATGGCACATAAAGAATAATTACCTTTACTATCACTTATAAATACCAAAGGAAAATCTTTAGCTATAATACTTGACTCTCCAATAATCACAGGAATATTTGTCATATCCCTTGCAAAATACAAATCCTCTAAAGGTTTTATTTTTAAATCTCTATGTTTTTCCTTTTCTAAGGCTTGTAAGTTTTTAAACATATCTTATTTCCTTTTTTTTATTAAAATTTTTAAACTGATTTTAAAAAGTTCATTATTTATTAAAATATTTGCTAAATTTTCTATTAATTAGATGTTTAAATGAGAAGGACATTTTATTTCCTATTTTTTATTATTTTATCCCATAGTAAATAAGATAGTAAGCTAAGATTTTACCCAAAGCCTACCATCTTTTCGCACGTGACCTAAAAGTCGAAGAGATTATATCAAATTATAGCTTTAAAAATAGCTTTTTTAAAACTTATAAAATAAAAAAAAAGGCTAAGACCGAAGTCTTAGCCTAAATATTTTGATTTTGAATAATTACTTAAAGGTAATTATTAAGCAAGGTTTCCACCTTCAAAATCTTGAGACTCACCAAAGTCAGCAGTACCAATTAATTTAACAGTAAAGTTAGTTGTATTGTTTGTGCTTTCTAAGTGGAAGAATTTATATTCTCCAACATTTTGTGCATTTTCAACCATTAAAACATAATCAGTACTTCCTGCATTAGTTGCATCAATTCCAGCTACAATTGTAGCAGAATCATTCGCATTACCAGTACCGTTTAATAGTGCCTCTACTCTTGCTGCTGTTAATGCAGAGAAATTAACCGCTGCACCAGCGTTTGAATGCATTAACTCATATGCTGTATTATCTGCTAAAACACCAGCAGCAACAGCGATATCATTTGCCGCAGCAGTAGCTTCAGCTCCACCTAAATAAGATCTAAAGTCTAATACATCAGCTCCATTAGCAGTTACATTTTGGTCTACAAAGTTAACAATAGTATCATTTCCATTGTCATAACCTTTATAAACTATAGTATCATTTGAAGCACCACCATCAGAATCATCATCTGTTCCTAATACAAGTACATCATTCCCTTTACCTAAATTAATAACATTATCAGAAACTGCTGTAGAATCAGCTCCCGCTCCTGCAGTAGTGAAAGGAGTATTTGTAGCTGTATTAAGTGCTACATCATAATCACCATTTGCAAAGTCATTTGAATCAAAAAGATCCCCTGCAACTAAACCAGCATTAGCTTGGCTTGTTGTTAGACCTCTGTTTGAAAATGAGAATTGTAAATCATCCTCTGCTTGAACACCATCGATTAATGAATCAATAACTAAAGTTCTAGCTGGACCATCTTCTGCAACTAAAAGTTTATTTAAAACTTCATTTCCATTGATAGCTTGTTTAATAGCTTGATTTACTTGTAAGTCAGTGATAGTTTGAACTGAAGTTTTACCATAAGAATCAGCAATCTCAACTCTAGATTCAATACCTCTAAAAGTTACAGTAACATAAGCATTAACACCTCTAACACTATCAGCTGCTTCTGATTGTAAATTACCTGGATTATTGGTTACAGCATTTAATACCCATTGAGCTTTGTCTGCTATATTATCAGTATATACAGTATCGTTACCTTCACCTGTATTTATCTTCCAGTTACCTGCACCAAAACTATTTACAGTATCATCACCCTTACCTGTATTTACAGTAAGATTAGAGTTAATTACTTGGTTAAGATACCAATTATTAGCTTCTGTTCCATTACCCTCACCAATAACAGTATTAATAGTATCATCACCATCATTACCATTAATTTCAAGTACGAAATCTTCCCTTGAACCAGTTCCAGATTTAGCCAAGTTATCACTAGAGATAAATAATTGTAGGCTGTCATCTCCTGAACCAAGATCATAAGAGAACTCTTTATCAACCACATCAAAATATACTTTTTCTGAGTTATCTTCTGCTGGATTAGTAGCAGTATCTTTAAGATCTAAGTATTTTTCAACAACATCTCCGCTTAATTGTGCTGTTAAAGTAATATCACCTTGCATTTTAGCTGACTTTTCAGAACCACCAGCTGCATCAAATACTCTAACATCAGTAAGACCAAACTGATCAATATTACCACTTCTATCCCAAGAACCAAGTGTTAAAGAACCTTTTCCATCTGCTTGATTTTCAGAAATATTTTCTACATTTACCACTTCTAAAGTGTTATTTGTAGAACTCATTGAAGTTAGCCAAGAGTCTCTATCTACGTCCACATTGAACTGTTGGATACCCTTTGAACCAGAACCATCATCAAGAGGCACTACATTGTTTGTAGAGTCATTTCCAATAACTAAATCTCCACCCTCAGAGTCTTTACCAACTCTATCAAGGATAACATTTGTCATAGTTAAGGCATCAATTTTTTCTGATTTTTCATCCTCAACTCTTGAGTAATACGCAGTATCACCTGGTATTGTAGCGTCAGCTTGCCAAGTAGACGAACCTGCTGTAAAATCACCTATAACTGAATTTGATGTTTTTTCTAGCTCTACTACAGGAATAGTATAACTACCAGTACCATCAGGGTGTACAGCATTAAATGTACCAACTTTTGCTGCTTTTAAGAAAGGAGTTAAATCTCCTGTAGTACCATCAGTCTTATTTTCTGCTGTTTGAAGTGCAGTATTTAATGCAACAACAAAATCATCATGGTCTTTTACACCTGCATAATTGATCTTAACACTATACTCAATATTATTAAATGTGAAGTTTAAGACATCATATGGGAAATTTTCTAGTGCAGTATTGTTGTTACCTGCTGCTTGGATTTTATCTAAATCAGCAATTTTTAAGAAAAGAGTTCCACCTGTTGAAGCTCCACCTGGTGCTTGGATATTTTGCTCATCGAAATAAACATTATAATCAACATCACCTGGATCAGTCTCTCTCATACCTATAGTTACTTGATCAGAATCCCTTGAAACATCTTCGATAGTTAAATCAGCTCTTGAGTCTTCATTCCAGTATTGAGTAACACTTCTCATATCACCAGCATCTATATTTGCTTCAACATCCCATTGTCTATCAACATCATTATCACCACTAGCACTAGTACCAGCTTGTGCTTGAACTTTTAAGATTTCGATAGCTTTTAGTAGTGGAGACTCTGCTGTTTCACCTCTATCTAGCATAACTTCAACAGTATCAACACCTAAACCACCATCAATAATATCAGCATTATCTAAAGAGCTATTTCCTCTTGCTACGAAAACATCATCTCCAGATGTCCCTGTAAGCATATCTTGTTCATCAGTTAAATAGAAAGTTTTACTACTTGAACCAAAGTCATCGATATCTGACTTAGCTTTTGTAACAGAAGCATCTGAACTATCCACATTTGCTAGTGCTTCTTTAAGTTGAGCCATATCTCCTGATAAAGCTTTATCAATAGAGTAGTAAGAAGCTACTTCTGTAGCATTTGCTAGGTAAGCAGCTGCCATTGGTAAAGCAGCTTTAACACTTGCGTCATTTGTTAAAGCATTGTTAGCCACAACAATAACTTCACCTAAGTTTAGACCATCATCTAAAACTTGCTTGAAAAAATTCTTAACAGCATTAAACTCAGAAAGCACATTCAAGTTTATTGTTTCATTTGTAAGACCATAATGAGACGCTAAAACTTCTGCTTTTTGATCATTAGTCATCATCCCTTCTTCTAAATCAAATTGAGAAGTGAATACCGAACTAGTCGCTAATATATTTGCCATTTCATTTATACTCATACCACCATCAAAAAGATTCTCTAAAATATCTAGATTATCTTTTCCTAGTGCCATGCTGAACATACCAGCACCCAACTGTAGTAATTGTTCTTTTTGTTCTTGTGTTGCCATTTATTTCCTTTGTTTTGTTTTTTATAGGTTTTGACGTGCGCACGACGAGTACCTATACCCGACGCTCATCTAAATTGTAGTGTATAATTTATTAATTTTAACTTAATTTATTACTAATTTATCTGTTTTTTAGCCCATAATAAGTCTAATTGTAAATTTAATTCCTTTTAAAGATAGATAATGATAGTATAAACATTTATAATTCTACAAACAAGAGACTATATCGTATATGAATAAGATTTTTTTAAGCCATATGTATCTAATAAAAGAGTTAAGCAAAAGAGAAATACTGGCAAAATATAAGGGTTCTTTTTTAGGTATTTTGTGGAGTTTTATTACTCCTTTGGCAATGCTTTTGCTTTTTACTTTTATTTTCAGTGAAGTATTTCAAGTAAAATGGGCTAATAGTGGCTATTCTTCTAATAAATTAGATTTTTCGGTAAATCTTTTCGTTGGTTTAAGTATTTTTTGGTTTTTTGCTGAAATTTTAGGTAAAGCACCTAGTGTATTTTCTTCTGTTCCTAATTATATAAAAAAGGTGATTTTCCCTTTAGAAATACTTCCTGTGGTATCTTTACTTTCTGCTTTATTTAATTTGATTATATATCTTATTATAATAGTTGGTATTGTATTTTATATAAAGGGTACTATTTTTTTTAGTCTTCTTTTTTTACCTTTACTTATAGGAATAAGCTTCCCCATGCTTATGGGCTTTTGTTTACTTTTGGGTTCTTTAGGCGTCTATATAAAAGATATAGCTACTTTTATGAATGTATTTATAAATATGCTAATGTTTTTATCGCCAATTTTTTATCCACTTGAATCACTTCCTAAAAGCTTTCATACCCTATTTATGTTAAATCCTTTAACTTATATCATAGAAGAAAGTAGAAATATTATTATTTTAGGAAATTATCCAGATTTTGAGAAAATGTTTTATTATTTTTTGATTTCTATATTTATTTATTTTTTAGGGAAAAAGGTATACGAAGTTACAAAAAAAGGTTTTGCTGATGTCCTTTGACAATATTGTAATAGAATTAAAAAATATAGAGAAAAACTATAAAATCTATAAAAAACCTATTTTTAGACTTTTTCAGATGTTTCCTTGGAATAAAAATAAAAAATTTTATAATGATTTTTATGCTTTAAAAAACATAGATTTAAGTGTACAAAAGGGTGAAGTTTTAGGTTTAGTAGGACAAAATGGTGCTGGTAAGTCTACCTTACTTCAGATTATTTGTAAAACATTACAAGCTAGTAGCGGACAAATGTTTGTAAAGGGTAGAATAACTGCTTTATTGGAACTTGGAAGCGGTTTTAATCCTGAGTTTACAGGAAGTGAAAATATATATTTAGCAGGGGCTATTGCAGGTTTATCAAAAAAAGAGATAGAAAATAAGTATGATAGTATAATTGAGTTTTCAGGTATTGCTAATCATATACACAATCCTGTTAAAACTTATTCTAGTGGTATGCTTGTAAGACTTGCCTTTTCTGTTGCTACTTCTGTGGAGCCTGATATATTAGTAATAGATGAAGCCTTATCTGTGGGAGATGGTGCCTTTGCAAAAAAATCTTTTGATAGAATTATGCAACTAAAAAATAGAGGCTGTACTATACTTTTTTGTTCCCATAATACTTACCAAATAGAGGTCTTTTGTGACAAAGCCATTTGGCTTAAAAATGGAAATATAGAAGAATTTGGTAAACCTGCTATTGTCGTAGATAGGTATCAAAAATTTTTAGATAGTTTAGAATCAACAGAACCAATAACAGAAAAAAATCAAAATAAAAGTCAAGTTTATAGTGGTATAAATAGAATATTAAAGGTTGAATTATTTAAAAACAATAAAAGAGAAGAAGTTTTAAAATTAGAGAGTGAAAAGGATGATTTACTACTTAAAATTTATTATAAAATAGATATAAATATGAAAACTCCAACAATTGCTGTTGTAATTACAGATACTAATATGAGAAATATATCAAGCTCTTTAACACGTAATGATGATATTGCAATACCTTATGATAATAGTGGAAAAGGAAGTATTAAATTAAACTACCCTAAACTATCTTTGCTTAGGGGAGAGTATCTTATTCATGTACTTTTAATGTGTGAAAATGCAATACATATTTATGAAAGTGTTCAATGTGCTACACTAGAAATGACACAAAAAAACTCTTCAGTGGGTGTAGTATCACTTAATAGACAATGGATACATAATGAAAACTAAACTTCATAAAATATACATATACCTAGATTATGAAATTTTTTTACCATTTTGTGCAATGCTTCCTTTCTCTTTGGGTAGATTTTTGGCTTCATTAAGGGGGAAATTTTATTATTATATAAAAAGAGATTGGAGAGAGTTTAGTTTTGGTGATAAAGGTCTTTGGAATAGAACTTTAGAAAGTTTTAAAGAAATTTGTCCCAATGACAATAGTAGTAAATATCTTGAATATGTGGAAAAAAGATATATATCTCAATCTTTAGAAGAGTATGAGGCTATGCTTATTATAAAAAATAGATTCCATAAAATCCCTGTTAAATACTATAATGAAAATGCTGTTTTGGAACTTTTTGAAAAAAATCCTCATCATGTATTTGTAACATCTCATTTTGCTAGTAGTATAGAAGCCTTTATATTTTTAAATATATTTAAAACACCAAATATGATTATGACTTCTAATATTACAAAACATCCAATGGTTCATAAAAGTATCAATAAATTTTATGATAAGAAGTACAGAAGCATTGAAGCATTTTTAAATGGAGGTAAAATGCTAGATGCAGAGGGTAATCTTAAGCAATTTTTTCGTTTTATTAAAAATAAAGGATGCTTAACAATTGTTGCAGACTTACCCCCCTCAAATCCCGAAGAGAGCGATGTTATCAAAGATTTTTTTAGCAAAAAAAGAGTTTTTGCAGAGGGTGCACAAAGACTTTCTCAAAGTGTAAAAGGAACTGTTATTCCCTATGTGTGTTATTATGAAAAAGGAGAATATCATATGGTTTTTGCTAACTTAAAACAAGACCCTTATGAATTTTTTGAACAAGAGATAAAAAAGAGACCTCATCTTTGGTGGGCGGCTGATGTATTGACACTTTTGCCAGTAAAAAAGGAAAGTAATTGAAATATGACTTTGATTTAGACTTAGATAGTAAAAACTCTTTGTCTATAATAATTAGTAGAATAAAAAAAGACAGCAGGGTATTAGAGTTTGGACCTGCAAGTGGAAGGATGACAAAATATCTAAAAGAAGAGTTAGATTGCGATGTTTTTTGTGTTGAAATTGATCAAAAAAATAAAAAATCTTTAAATAAGTATGCAAAAAAAATAGTCATAGATGATATAGAAAAGTATAATTGGAAAAAAGACTTTAGTAATGTAAAATTTGATTATATAATTTTTGCTGATGTATTAGAACATTTATTAAATCCAAAGAGAGCTTTAGAAGAGTGTAAAAAATTTCTAAAAGAAGAAGGAAGTATTTTTGTTTCAATTCCAAATATATCCCATAATAGTATTATTATAAATTTGATGATGAATAAGTTTGAATATAAACAAACAGGTATTTTAGATAAAACACATTTACATTTTTTTACAAAAAATTCTTTTGATAAAATATTAGAAAGTTTAAACTTATATAATCATTTTTTTGATACAATCGACTTGACGCCTTTAAAAACTGAATTCAATAACTCTTATTTGCTTTTACCAAAAAAAATTGCTAAGTTTTTAAAAAGACTGCCATATGGAGAAGTTTATCAATTGATTTATGAATTAAAAAATTTTCCAAAAGAGAGTAAAAGGATAACTTCAGAAAAAGATAAAGAAAAATCCTATTTTGATAGAAATGAGTTTAAAGATTTTTTATTTACTTCTAGTCAGATACAAAAAGAAAACTCTTTGCTTTGGCGAAGAATCTCTGAAGCAGAAAATAAATTATCTACTTTTAATGATGAAAACTCTAAATTATGGACTAGAGTTCATCAAGCTGAATCAAAAAATAAGGAATATGAGAAGAGGATTTTTGATTTAGAAAAAAAAATTGGAATGCATAAAAAATCTATCGTAAAAAATATATTTAATAGGATTTTAAAAAAATGATTAAAGCAAGTATTATTATACCAACAAAAAATGCAGGAGATATATACAAAAAAGTTTTAGATAAAATATTAAGTCAAAAAATTGATGGTGAATATGAAGTTATAGTAATTGACTCAGGTTCTAAAGATGATACTTTAATTTATACTAAAAATAAACAAAAATATTTTAGAAACCTTATAATAAAAGAGATAAAACCTGAAGAGTTTGGACATGGGAAAACTAGAAATCAAGCAGCAAGTATTTCAAGGGGTGAGTTTTTAGTTTTTATTACACAAGATGCTTTACCCTATGATGATTTTTGGCTTAATCAAATGTTAGAACCTTTTAAATTAGACAAAAATATTGTTGGAGTATTTGGAAAGCATTTGCCCTATGAAGAGTGTGATATTTTTGAAAAAAACAATTTAACTCGTCATTTTGATAATTTTGGAAAAGGTATTGTTTTATATAAGATGGAAGACAAACAAAGATATGAAAAAGACGAGAAATATAGACATTTGTTGTGTTTTTATTCTGATAATTCATCAGCTATGAGAAAAAGTATTTGGGAAAAAATTCCCTATGAAGATGTAAATTTTGCAGAAGACCAAATTTGGGCAAAGAAAATCATTGAATTAGGATATATTAAAGCTTACAACTCTGAAGCTATAGTTTATCATTCACATAATTACTCTTTTATAGAAACAATGATGAGATCATTTGATGACCATAAAGGTTTATATGAAATTTATAATTATGTACCAGTAAAAAATATACCTCTATTGTTCCCGCGAATTTTTTATCATATTTTTGCTGATTATAAATATCTAAAAACTATTGATATACCTAGAAAAGAGAAAAAACAGTGGCTAATTTTTTCAATAAAGAAAAACTTTTTTAAATATATTGGTGCTTATTTTGGACCAAAGGGATATAAGAGTGAATTTATATCAAAATTATTCTCAAGAGAAAGAATATTAAGGAATAAGTAGATGAATAAAGTAAAAAAAGCAGTAGAAGTACTGAAAAAATATGGTTTAATAGATGGTTCAAAAATAATTATAACTAAGCTTATGAATAAAGATTTGAAAAATATTGTACAAAAAAATGATTTATTTGCTTTTTATGATTTTATTTGTTTCAAAGAAAAAAAAGAGATTTTTAAAGCAAAAGTTTCAAAAAAAGATATAAGTATTTTATGGTTTATTCCTGATTTTGGAATTGGTTCAGGAGGACATCTTAATATTTTTAGAATGATTTTAAACCTTAGTAAGTTAGGAGTAAAATCAGATATTGCAATATGTGGTGAGTCCAAATGGGGAAGTCCTAAATATGCAAAACAAATGATAGAAAAACATTTCTTTGAAGTTGACTGTGAGATTAAATTTATACAAAGACAAGAAGAACTTTCTAGTTTAGGGTCATATGATTTAGCTATGGCAACTTCTTGGCAAACTGCATATTATGTGAGAGCTTTTGAAAAATGTTTTAAAAAAACCTATTTTATTCAAGACTTTGAGCCATATTTTTATCCTCCTGGGAGTAATTACTCTTTTGCAGAAAATACTTACACTTTTGGATTTTTAGGAATATCAGCAGGTAGTTGGATTTCTCAAAAAGTTCAAAAAAATTATGCTATGCAATGTGATTATTTTTCTTTTTCTTATGATAAACAGTTGTATAAAAAAAAGAAAAAAAGTAATAATGAATTAAAAAAAGTCTTTTTTTATGCTAGACCTCCAACAGATAGAAGAGGTTTTGAATTGGGATTAATTGTACTAAAAAAGTTAACTCAAATAAATAGTAATATTGAAGTTGTATTTGCTGGCTGGGATGTTTCAGCTTATAAAATTGATTTTCCGTTTAAAAATAAGGGAATTGTTGCAATTGATGAACTGTGTGATTTATATTCTGAGTGTGATGTTGCTTTAGTATTGTCATATACTAATCTTTCATTGTTACCTTTAGAGCTTTTAGCCTCAGGCTGTCCTGTTGTAATCAATGAAGGTTATAATAATAGTTGGATAGATAAAGATAAAAAACTATTTTTTTATACAAAAAACAATATTGATAGTATAGTTGACAAG
>PDWI01009083.1_pt1 | contig 11503 bp, 8 predicted proteins | sample 1430891 | NCBI WGS metagenome assembly PDWI01 (sample SAMN01162508, study PRJNA174530) | Oral metagenome, whole genome shotgun sequencing project. | biome: Marine environment; feature: Marine mammal; material: Swab sample of the gingival sulcus; isolation source: swab sample of gingival sulcus... | reverse complement strand
TCTAACCTAAGAAGAACTGTTTTAAATGAAGATAAAAATAAAAATAAGATATATACATTTGATAATTTAAGTATAAATGTGGATAGATATGAAGTTAAAAAGAGAGATGAAATTATCGAGCTTACTTCTAGGGAGTATGAATTATTAGAATTTTTAGCTTTAAAAAACGACCAAATTTTTACTAGAGAGCAGTTACTTGAAAAGGTATGGGGGTACGAGTACTACGGTGATGTAAGAACTGTAGATGTTACCGTTAGGCGTCTTAGAGCAAAGATAGAAGACGATCCAGCAAAGCCTGAATACATACTCACTAAAAGAGGAGTAGGCTATTATTTCAGAGGTTAGCAGATGAAATTTAGTATTAGGTGGAGACTTGTTTTTATGTATGTTATGCTGGTGGTAATTGCAATGATTACCGCTGGTACTATTATTGTCTTAATGCTTAGAGGTAACGAAGAACAGGAACTTACTGTAAGTGTTAAAGAGTCCATAAATCTCATTAGAACAACTGTTGTTTCTAGTAGTAAAGAGGCGGATATAGATAAAGTAATAGAAGACTTATATGAAAATAATTCGCTCGAGTTTAGTAATAAAAAAATACTTATTCTAGATAATAATGCCAATGTTATTTTCCCACAAAAATATAAGGAGCAAGGTCTTAGGATTACAACCCATCAGATTATAGGAGCTATAGAAGATGGGTATTTTGAAGAGCCTGATATTGGATATATTTTTGAAGATGATGACAAACCATATATCGGTATAGCTGAAAATATAAAAAAAGATGGGGCTGTTAGGTATATAATTTATGGTTTGGTAGATTATTCGAATGTTAGACTAAAGGTTATAAGTACAGTAAAAATAATTTCTGTAGCCATTTTGCTTACTCTTCTCGTAGCCGTAGTTATTGCATTTATTTTTTCTAATTTTATCACAAGACCAATACTTGCCATAACTGATAGTGCTAGGTATTTGGCTGATGGTACATTAAAGGGTAATATAGAGGTTCATAGCAATGATGAGATAGGTCAGCTTACCAATACCTTTAATAAAATGGCAAGCAGTCTTAACAATACACTAAATGAGATTACAACAGAAAAGAACAAGTTAGAAACCGTCTTTGAGCACATGACAGATGGTATCTTAGTTTTTGATACAGATGGAAGACTTATTCACTTTAATAATGCCACTTCATCTATGTTAAAGGCATCTAAAAATGCTTCGTTTAAAGAAGTTATTGGAGATGTCTTAAATGAGAGCTATGATGATTTAAGGATTCTTTTAGAAAAAGGCACAGTTGTAAGAGCTTTAGAGGATGATGGAAGGTTCTTTGATTTGTATTTTGCAAAGTACAAGGAACAAATAGATGATGAGCTTGGTGTTATGTGTGTTATTCAGGACGTAACTGAAAACAAGAGAATGGAAAATTTGCAAAAAGAATTTGTTGCAAACGTATCTCACGAGCTTAGGACACCAATTACAACTATAAAAACATATTCTGAGACCTTGCTTGATAGCTTCCCACATCAAGAAGCTGCAGAAATTGATTTTTTGCAGACTATTAACAGGGAGAGCGATAGGATGACAAATATTGTAACGGATTTATTATCCTTAGCTAAACTCGATAATAAAAAAGATAGTGTAGAACTTAAAGAAATCGATTTAGTCCGCTTAGTTGAAAGTGTTTATGATAATTTTTCTCTAATAGTAAAAAATACAGATAAGAGTATAGAGCTACTTAAGCCAGAATTTGCTTATATGGTGAATGTCGATGTTGCCAAAATCGAGCAAGTTGTTAAAAATATAGTATCAAATGCAGTAAAGTATACGGATGATAATGGTAAGATAAAAATATCATTTAGAAGTGATGAATCTTCTTATTATGTAGAGATTGCAGATGATGGTTTTGGAATACCAAAGGATGATCTTCCTAGAATTTTTGAGAGATTTTATAGAGTTGATAAAACAAGGTCGCGCCAGATGGGTGGAACTGGTCTAGGACTTTCCATAGCAAAAGAACTCATGAAGATTCACGGGGGCGATATTATTGTTGCTTCTTCAGAAAAGAGGGGTACGACTTTTACACTTATTTTTCCCAAGGAAGTAGTGGATTTTGAAGTATGAAAAATTCTAAATTATTATTATTTTTAAAATATATATTTCTTATTTTTTTAGTCTTTTTATTAGTTGTCCAAGCACTTAAATTATGGCTAGATATACCTAAATATTCAATGCTTTTTGACTTGGTGAGTAGTAATGAGGAAAACTTGGCAAAAGAGCAAAATGTTAGCATAGCTTTACCATCTACCGTTGGAATAAAAGATGAGGACTGTGATTGTTACTATGTAATGAATAATAAAGTTAAGGGTTATAGCGACTTTTTGGAGAGCTGTAAAAATATAATTGCAGCAGGCATAAGAAATAAGCCTTTTACACAAATAGATTCTGAGGACTTTGATTTTTCAAAGCCATATACAATAATAGTGTATCCTTTCAGTGTTAGCAAAAATCTTTTGTTAAATGTGTATTCGGTGAGTGATAATGGTGATTTCCCTGATTATGTGGATTACATTCTTATAGAAACTAGTAAGGATGATAGAGATAATAACAAGGTATACTTTCACAGCAGTGTTGAAGATGTTTTGTATGGACATAAGGTGAGTTACGAAGAAGCATTTATTGATTTAGACTTGATAAATTATAATAGAAGAGAAAAAATATACGATAGCAACATACAATATGACCTATCCCTTGACTCTGGTGAAGGTTTTAAGTCTATGTTTTTAGTTCCTAGAAATAATAAATTTGCAGTTCTTAATTACAAGATAAATCCTTATATACCTTTTTTTGATGAAGAAGAGCTAAAGGAAGAAGAGTTATATGATTTTATTCTACCTTTTTTTGGGGATAGAAAGAGTGTAAAAAAGACGACTGTTGATAATCAAATTATTTTTATAGAGAATGAGGCAGTATTAAAATACGATAAAACAGGTTTGCTGGAATATATAGAAGGTGTAAATCAAGAACTAGCACAAAATAATTTTATTTTAGACTTTTCTGCTGGTGTTGAATTTATTAATAAGAAGATAGATAAGGGCTTAGTTGAGTATTATCTTAGCAATTATGCTTATGATGTAGATGGCTTACATATTTATTATGATATTGGTTATAACGGTATTAAGTGGGAATTTGATAGTATATATTCTAAGTATGCTATGAGATATCCTATGGAAGTCATAGTAAAAAATGGTAAGGTTGTAAAACTGAAGTGGATACTTAGGTTTATGCCGGAAATAATCCAACAAGCGGAGAGGATAAATCTTTCTTATGTAGATAATTTTAAGACTTATTATGATGAAAATTTATCTAATTTTGAAGAGGTGGAACTCACATATAAGATTAGTGATGATCAATCATCTGTTTTAAATTGGCTTTTTGAAAAAAGTGATGGAAAGTATTTCATAGAGGTAGAAAGTGAATAGTAAAAAAATATTAAACAGTTTAATAATTATTTTTATCCTTATGAATATATCTTTATTTGTTCTTAACATCTTTTATTATAAAGATATGAATAAGATGTCATCAGATAGGGTGAAAATGCTAAAGAAAGTTTTGCTAGAGCACAATATTTCCTTGGAGGCTGACTTACCAGAGTACGAAAAGATGAAGATTATTTACTTTTCCAAACCAAAAGATAGAGAAGAGAGTCTGGTCGAAAAACTTTTTGAAGATAGAAATTCTTCTTATATAGAGGGTGTTCACAAGCATAGTAATGATAACGAAACTTTGGTTTTTAATAAGCTTGCCGAAGAGGGTAGATTTTTTTACAGTGCAAAAGAACCTCGTTATAAGATAGATGATAAGAACTTGCTAAATAAGTTTTTATCTGATTTTAAAGTTGATGATGAAACTTACAAGCTGTCCTTAGAGTTAGAAAGCGACGGAGATAGGATTTACTTTTTTAATGAGGAATACGAGGAGTTTACCATTTTTTCTAATGAGATAGTTGTAAAGATGGATGATTCTGGAATAACAGAGGCCACTGGCATCAGGTATACACCTAGAAAGTTTGATGAAAATAGCAAAGAGCTTATCCCGATAGATGAGGCATTATATGGTCTTGTATTTCAAACTGACTTTAAAGAGAGATTGACGATTAAAGATATATCAATAGGATATTATATAAATTTGGAGCAAGTGGGGAATGGTTATAGATTTCCTGTTTATCCATATTATCAGATTATTATGGATAATGGAGTAAAGTATTATATAAATGCTTTTAATGGGCAAATAATAAGTTAATAAAACTTGATTTTATATTATATAACTGTTATTATATAATCGAAAAAACAGATAAAAAAATAATTTTAAGAGGTTATAATGGAAAAGTATTTAGTGAAAGGTGGAGTACCTTTAAGAGGAGAAGTATCAGTAAGTGGGGCAAAAAATGCGGCCTTAGCGGTATTACCTGCAGCCTTATTATCAGGCGATATTTGTAGGATAGAGAATGTACCTAAGGTTGAAGATATACACGTATTACTTCAAGCTATTGAATATTTAGGTGTAAAACTTAGTTACGAAGATGATGGACATACTGTAATAATGGATTGCAGAAAGATAGATAGAGTGGTAGTTGATTGTGATTTTATTGATAAAATTAGAGCATCATATTATCTTTTAGGAGCCCTGCTTGGAGCTCGAAATTATTCTAAGGTAGGTATGCCAGGTGGTTGTAGTATTGGTAGTAGACCAATAGACCAACACATCAAAGGATTTAGAGCCTTAGGTGCTACAGTTGAAATAAGCCATGGTATGGTGGAAGTTCAGACAGACAACTTAGTGGGGGCTAAGATTTATTTAGACTCACCTAGTGTTGGAGCTACTATAAATATTATGATGGCAGCTTGCAGGGCACAAGGTATGACTTATATTGAAAACCCAGCAAAAGAGCCACATATTGTAGATGTTGCAAACTTCTTAAACAGTATGGGTGCAAACATTAAAGGCGCAGGTACTGATGTAATCAAAATAGAGGGTGTTGACGAAATGCACGGTTCGGAGTATATGATAATACCTGATATGATAGAGGCTGGGACTTATATGGTAGCTGGAGCTATCACTAAGGGAGATGTCCTAGTTAAAAATTTGATTCCAAAACATATGGAAGCGGTTGTTGCTAAGTTAAGAGAAGTTGGTGCTTTTGTTGAAACATTTGATGATTCTATACGAGTGGCTTACAACGAAGATTTAAAGCCTGCCAAGGTAAAGACTTTGCCATATCCTGGGTTTCCTACAGATATGCAACCGCAATTTGTTGCTCTTATGAGCATTATTGATGGTGTTTCAACTATGACAGAAAGTATATTTGAAAACAGATTTTCTTATACAGATGAGTTAGCAAGAATGAGTGCAGATATTAAGGTGGAGGGAAATACAGCTATAGTAAATGGAGTTTCTAAATTAACTGGTGCTCAAGTTAAGGCGCCTGACCTTAGAGCAGGAGCCGCCCTAGTTCTCGCTGGATTATCAGCAGAGGGCGAAACTATGATAAGCGATATTAGAAATATAGATAGAGGTTATGAGCATCTTGAAGAGAAAATATCAGCCTTAGGCGGATGGATTAAGAGGGTAGATACAGAAAATCCAGAAATTACTCTCGTATCAGCTTAAGTTGATATATTGATGTATTTTTAAAAATAGAAAAAGTGGTCAAGTCATAAGCAAAAGTTTATGGCTTGTTTTTTGTGGTTTGAGGCTTGGTGAAAACTATTATGCCTGTAAAGTAAATTTGAGCGAGTGCTTATTCGTCTGCGTCACTTCGTTCCTCGACTCATAGAGTTTGCAACTCATATATAGTATTAGCAAAATTAAAATTTTGAAAAACAAAATAGGAATTATTTAACGGCAAAAAAGTTAATTTGCTTTTCAGCTTTTTAATTTTGCTAATACTATGCACTCGCTGGCTATGTCCTAAAATCCGACATTATTCCCCCATAAGTGTAACAATCGATAAAAACATACTTGTAAGTGTAGGGAATGTCGGATTTCCTGCTTAGCTTGTTGTTTTTCCCTACTATCGAGATTTTTCTTTTTCTATGCTATAATATTTTTATGAAAAATTACAAGTTTATTTTACCTAAAAAAGTTAATACAATACTTAATACCTTAGTTGATGCAGGTTTTGAGGCTTATATAGTTGGTGGCTGTGTTCGTGATTTGATTTTAGAAATAGAGCCTAATGACTACGATATAACCACGGATGCTGTGCCTGAGCAGATTAAGGAGCTTTTTGAAAAAACCATAGATACGGGAATTGAGCACGGTACAGTTTCTGTTCTTATAGATAAGGAAATTTTTGAGATTACTACTTTTAGGATAGATGGAGATTACCTAGATAGTAGGCATCCAGAGAGCGTTACCTATACGAGGAATTTAAGCGAGGACTTGTTACGTAGAGATTTCACTATTAATGCTATGGCATATTATGATGAGGTTATAGATATTTTTGATGGTTTAACAGATTTAGAAAAAGGAATAATTCGTGGAGTGGGCGATCCCGATGCTAGATTTAAAGAAGATGCACTTAGAATGCTTAGGGCAATTCGCTTTAGCTCTAGATTTGCCTACGAGATTGAGCCTAAGACGAAGAAGGCGATAGCGGATAATTGCCATCTTATAGCCAATGTTTCAGTAGAGAGAATAAAAATAGAAATAGATAAAACTCTCTTATCCATCAATCCGGATTATTTTGAGCAAATATATAGTCTAGGTTTGCTTATCTTTATAAACGAGCCTTTAAATCATATTTTTAGCGAAGAAGAAAATAGAAGAGAAATACTAGAACTTTTAAAAGAAATAAAAGCAGAACTATTTTTAAAGTGGACTATTCTTTTAGACAGAATGGAAATAAGGCAGGCGGTTAAGGCCTTAAAGGCTTTAAAATTTGATAATAATACCAGTAAAAAAATAATAAGTCTACTAGGTAATAAAGATGAGCATGTTTTGGCTGATGGAGTTCAAGTTAGAAAACATATATCCAAGATGGGTGAACTCTATCCATACTTTTTAGAATATAAACGAGCCTATGCGAGCATAAAATCTGACAAAGAAGGGCTTGAAGAAATAGAGCTTGCAGGTAAGATATATAAGGAAACTTTAGACTTAGGCTATGCTTGTAGTATTTCGGAGCTTGCTATAAATGGCAACGATGTAATGACTTTGGGTTATAAAGGAAAAAAAGTAGGTGAAGTTTTAGCATTTGTTTTATCTAGAGTTTTAGAAAAACCAAGCCTTAATAAAAGGGAGGTTTTAATTGAACTTGCAAAAAAATATTAAAATAGCAAATTTTTCAAAAAACTTTGATTTATTAAGCTTATTTTTAATGGCATTTGCATTATTTAGCTTTTCCTTAAATGGGCTTTACTACAGCTATCAAAAATCAGTAGTAATAGTAATTAGCATATTTGTTATTTATATAAAAAATAGGCGAAATAAAGAAGTAAAAATAAGCTTAGATAAGTCTTTTTATAGCTTACTTGCCATGCTTATTCTTATTGTATTTGGACTTATATTTTTTGTAGAAAAAGGTATGGCAATACACAGTTTTACGACTTACCTTTTATATATTAGCTCATATATAATGTTTAGCAACTTAGACGAGAGTGACAAAAATTTTTTAAAAAATAATTTTATTTTCTTTGCCCTCATTTCGCTTGTTTTTATTTTTGTTTTTAAAAATAATAGTATAATTACGAGGCTATCCCTTATAATCGACGGAGAGTTTGCTGGATTTTTGCAGTATAGCAATAGTTATGCCTTGTTTTTACTTATAATATTGCACCTAGTTTTGTATAAAAAAAATAAGTACAAGTATGCTTTTGCCTTTGTCTTAATAGCTGGTATAATTTTTACCAAGTCCAATGCAGGAATATTTTTTATGCTAGCTTATATATTGATTTATATTTTAATTAAGACTAAGAAGAAAGCTATTGTTTTATTTATATATTTATTAGTGCTAAGTCTAGCGGTTTATCTTCATATAATAAATTTTATGGGTATACAAAATTTCTTTGCAAGTTTCAATCCTTTAAGATCTAGTAGTTTTTTAAGTAGACTTTTATATTATAAAGATGCTTCTAAGATGATAATTGCGAGACCTTTTGGATATGGCTATGGTGGGTACTTTTTTTCCCAACATTTTTTTCAAACAGGATACGATTATAGTGTAAGATTTGTTCATAGTATGCCCCTACAGATACTTATTGATTATGGTTTGCTAGGCTTTGCTTTTTTTACTACTCTTATTGTTTCTCTTTTTAAAAATACAAAGAATGAGGACAGATTGATAGTTATTTTTGTGATTTTATATAGTCTAATCGACTTTCATATGCAGTTTGATATATTTTTAATCCTATTATTTCTATTTAGTAACAATAAACTTAAAATAATTGTAATAAAAAATACGAGATTTTTTGGTATACTATTAAGTAGTATAATAGCTTTTTCAATATATGTGTTTTCATTTAACATACTTTATTGCCATAAGGATTATGAAAGTTCAAGTAAGATTTATCCTTACGATACCCTTTTATATAAAAGGGAACTAAAACTTGCAGATGATGAAAAATTAAGTAATATGCTAGAGATAAACCCGTATTTATATTTTGCATATGAAGAACTTGCTAAGAGGGCTTTAAATGATAGGAAATACGAAGATGCCCTAGCTTATGCTAGATTGTATAAGTCATATTATCCTATGAGAGATTTTAAAAATAGTTTTTATTTATCCGTGCTGGCAGAGTATTTGGAAAATGATTACAGACAAGAGCTAGAAGATGAACTACTTAAGTATGAAAAATATGTAGAAAGTTTAAAGAAAGAAAGAAACACAAAGCTAGATGTTAGACATAAATTCGACTTTGAATTGAGCGACGAAGCTAAAGAAATTATTGGAAGATTTAAAAATAATAAAAATTAGTAGAGGCAATTATGAAAAATAATAAGACAGATGTAATTACAAAAATGATGGTAATAGGTATTGGTTCATTAGCTGTGATATTGGTTTTGGCATCCATATATGTTGCGGTGACAACATCAGGCAAGAATAAAGAGAAGACATCGACAAGCACTCAGACTACTACCACAACTAAGACGAGCAAGGCTAAGGATGAAGTTGTTAAATACAACAGAATAATAGCTGTTGTCAAACATGCTGATATGGATAGCAAGAAAATGGTTGTTTATGATATAAATGATTCTAAGGGAATCACTTTTAACGTAGAGTCTGATACTGAACTAAAGGATGCTTATGGCACTGATATTGCACTTTCGCAGTTTAGAAAAGGTGACATCGTAGACATTAAGTATAATTCAAAGAATGAGTATCCAGAGCACATTAGAGTAACTGCAACAGCTTGGGAACGTAAGGGAATTACAGACTTAGTAGTGGATGAGGAAAATAAGACTATTAAGATAAAGAATGATGTTTATAAGTACAATGATAACTTAGTTTTATTAGATGCTGGACAACCATTTGAATTATCTTCCTTGTCGAAAAATGATAAGGTGGATCTGCGAGGATATAAGGACACTGTATGGACTATTGAAGTTAGTGGTAGACATGGTAGTGTCAAGCTTGAAAACTACGAGATATTTATAGGTGGAACCTTAGATATAGTAGGAAAAGTAAGCAAAGATATAGTTGCTAATATGATTATTCCACTTCCAGCAGGAGAGTATAGTATTTCTTTAAGCAAGGAAAATGTACCTCCAGTTGTAAAGAAGGTAAAAGTTGTAGCTGGACAAGAAACTGTTTTAGACTTTGGAGATGTTAAGGCAAAAGTTGGAGAAGTAGAATTTGTGCTTGAGCAAGAAGGAGCTAAAATATTTATAGATGATAAGCCTGTTAATCTTGAAGAAAAGACAATTTTAGACTTTGGAAATTACAAGATAAGGGCGACTTTGGATGGCTTTGAAGAGTGGAAAGGTGACTTGCTTGTAAACCAAGCCTACCTAAGATATAAGATAGATTTTGGACAAAAGCAAAATTATATTTTCTTTAATGAGCCAGAAGGAGCAGAAGTTTATTTTGATGGAATTTTGGTAGGTGTTATTCCTACAAAGATACCGTTTTCTCCGGGAAGCCATAAGGTTCAGTTAAGACAGGATGGATATAGAACTTCAGAGTCTTATAATTACCTTTGGGGCGATGAGAAAAAAGATCAGTACTTAATTTTGCCTGAGATGATACCATTAATTACAACAATAGAATCAGAAACAAGTACAGAGGCTTCTGGAAATGTAACAAGTGATGCTTATGATGGTTCAGAAAGCACAACACAGGAGACTACAGCACAAGAGGCTAGTTCAGAAGAAAGTACAAGCCAGTCAAGTTCTGAGGAAAATCAGGAATAAAATGAAGATAATTAGTATAGAAAATCTTACATATAAATATGGTGAGGTATACGCTCTAGAAAATGTTAATCTCGAAGTTCACGAGGGTGATTTTATAGGGATAATAGGTCCAAATGGTGGGGGTAAGACTACCCTCATCAAAGTTATTTTGAACTTGTTAAAGCCTAGTGAGGGCAAGGTAGAAGTTGATAAGAATGTGGTATTTGGATACGTTCCTCAAGTAACTACCTTTGAAAAGACCTTTCCAATATCGGTTATGGATGTGGTTTTAACTGGTCATCTTCCTAAGAAGATAAGACTTAATCATAAATTTTCTAAGCATGAAGAGGAACATGCCATTTCAGTGATGGAAAAATTAAAGATAAGTGAGCTCGCTACCAAGAAGATAAGTGACTTATCATTGGGGCAATTACAAAAAGTTCTAATAGCAAGGGCACTTATGAATCATCCTAATGTGCTTATTTTAGACGAACCGACTGCGAGTATAGACATAGCGAGTTCTACGGAAATCTACTCCATGATAAAGGAATTGTCATCTAAGATAACAATTATGATGATTACCCATGACGTTACTAGGGATTTGACTTTCTTTGATAAACTAGTCTACGTACACAAGTCTATACACGTGCACGGAGGAGAAAATAATAAGATGGAAAATGATTCCTGCCCTATAGATTGGCTTAGACAGGGAGCACTTGTCCACAAGAAAATGCACTAAGGCATTATTTAAGGATGAGCAAGGGAGAAAACTTTCTTAGATTTATTTATGTACCGAAGTCCGACATGCCCAACAGAACAGAGAAAGACATTCGATATAGGCTCACTAAAGTTATAAACATGTCGGACTTCTACGTAGCAAGAGCCTTGATGTAGTGAAAACTTTTAGCAATGCTGAAATCCGACATTATTCGCACACAAATATAACTAAGGCTAATATTATTAAATTATGTACCGAAGTCCGATATGCTCAACAGAACAGAGAAAGACATTCGATATAGGTTCACTAAAGTTATAAACATGTCGGACTTCTACGTAGCAATAGCCTTGATGTAATGAAATTTTTTAGGAATGCTGAAATCCGACATTATTC
>PDWI01009081.1_pt1 | contig 11504 bp, 12 predicted proteins | sample 1430891 | NCBI WGS metagenome assembly PDWI01 (sample SAMN01162508, study PRJNA174530) | Oral metagenome, whole genome shotgun sequencing project. | biome: Marine environment; feature: Marine mammal; material: Swab sample of the gingival sulcus; isolation source: swab sample of gingival sulcus... | reverse complement strand
AATATTTAAAGATAAATATGTTGCTAAATGTAATGAAATAGACTTTGAATCAAATGGAGATAAAATAAAAGGATTTGTATTATTACCTGAAAATTATGACCCTAATAAGAAATATAAGGCAATATTAGATGTTCACGGTGGACCTAAAACAATATATTCAAATATATATTATCACGAAATGCAAGTATGGGTAAGTTTAGGATATATTGTAATGTTTACTAACCCACATGGGTCATCAGCAGTAAATGATGAATTTTCTGATATAAGAGGTAAATACGGACAAACTGACTATGAAGATTTAATGAAATTTGTAGATATAGTTTGTGAAAATTACTCGATAGATGAAGATTATATAGCACTTACAGGTGGATCTTATGGTGGATTTATGACTAACTGGATGGTTACTCATACTAATAGATTTAGAGTTGCTGCTACTCAAAGATGCATATCTAACTGGATTTCAATGTATGGAGTATCAGATATAGGTTATTTCTTTGCTGATGATCAAAATAAAACTAAATTATATGATGAAAACTTCTTTGAAGTATTATGGGATCATTCACCACTTAAATATGTTAAAAACTGTAAAACACCATTACTTATAATACATTCAGATGCAGATTATAGATGCCCAATAGACCAAGGTTATCAAATGTTAACTGCATTATTAGATCAAGGTGTAGAAGCTAAAATGGTATTGTACAAAGGTGAAAATCACGAATTATCAAGAAGTGGAAAACCTAAAGGTAGAATTTCAAGATTAGAAAATATTACAAATTGGATAGTAGAACATTGTTAATAAATACTTGGTAAATTTAGTTTTCATTTGTTTTCTTTGGATTTTAATGTACTCTATTCTATGAAATATATGTGATTACAATGGGGTATAAAGATTTTTAGAACAAAAATAGAACAAAAAAGATAGTTGGTATGTAGTCAACTATCTTATTTTTTATGTATGTAATTTCAGATTTTTATTAAAAACCTAAATAAAGTCAACAAAAAAACCTTGAAGGCTTTTTTTAATGCTAATCTGTTATATTCAATTCTTTTTTTAATGCTTTTTGAAGTATTTGTGAGAAATTAAGGTTTTTATTTCTTGCTAAACTTTCAAGCCAAGTAGGTAATGTCACTGTTTTATTTTTAAAAACTTGTTTTACTTTTGATTTTTCATAACTATAATCAAAATTTATATAAGATAATGTTTGATTTTTTTGTAATTCATATCCTGTATATTTTTCAACAGGAAATTTCACACCACTTTCCTCTAATTCAATTAAATTTAAAACAATAAATTCTTTTATAGAGCATAATGTTTCATTAGGTGTTTCTCCATAAGTTGAATAATAATCAATTTCTCCATTGTGTAAATTTAATGTAGGACATGTAGCATACACAACACCATCTTCCCTTGTTAAGATAATTGAATAAGTCAATTCCATATATTATTCCCCCTATTTTTTTATTAGTCAAGGCTTAAAATTTAAGCCCTGACTGTTTTTCAATACTCTTAACAGTCCCTGTTGGCAAATCTTTTTTAGGATGTGGTAATGTTACCGTTCCTTTTTTTGTAGGGTGCTTTAATTGATGATGACTACCAATAACCCTTACTACTTCCCAACCATTCTTTTTAAGTATTGATAAAATTTTTTTACTTGTCATATAATCTCCTTATGTTTAGGATTTTTTTGTGTACACATACGATATACGACAACCTATTATATAACACTTGTTAAACACTTGTCAAGTCATAATTAGATTATTTTTGTAATAAAAAACGGGCTAAAAATTTAGCTCGTTTTTGCTTTAAACTATTTTATTTTTACATTATTTTTATTTTAAAATAAGTTTTTTTATAATTAAATAAATATAATTAAACCAATATAATTTTAAATAGATATAATTTTGTTTTTGTCATATAAAGTTTTTGAACCAAAATATAAAGTTGTAAAACAAGAACATATAACTACTGTACATATTGCTATCATAATTGCTATTTGGTAAAGTATGGCAAGATTTGGTGTAGTCCCCGCTAATATTTGTCCTGTCATCATACCGGGTAGTGAAACTATCCCCATTCCTACCATAGAGTTAATAGTAGGGATTATAGAAATTTCTAGTGCTTGTTTAACAAATGGAAGTAGTATTGTATCAGGCTCTGCGCCAAGACATTGCATTACATTTATTTTATTTCTTTGTTCAAATATATTATCATAAAAACTTCTAATAGCCAATGATACTCCTGTCATTGTATTACCCATTAACATACCAGAAATTGGTATTACATATTGTGGGTTTAGTATGCTTGCTCCTATAACTATGTATATAAAACTTAATATTACAAATAAACCTGAAAGTATTATAGAAAGAGCAGTTATTATTTTAAAGTTTTTGTTAATATGCTTATTTTTACTTAAAACTCTATGTACTGTAAATCCTATCATTATAAATAAATAAGAAAGTGTGTATATAGGTTTAGGGTTTTTAAAAATATATGTTAGTATAAATCCTGCTAGTATTAGTTGTATAGTCATTTTAATATTTGATACTAATAGTAGTTTTATTTTGTTTATTTTGCATTTTTTCATTATTAAAATCACAATAATTAAGAATAAATAAACTAAAAGAAATTGTTTTATTTGTAATTGTATAACATTATTCATAGTTTAATACTCCTTGTAGCAAATTTTTCAATTATTTCTTTATTGTGACTAACACATATAATAGTAAAACCTAATTTTTTTATATTTCCTAAAAGTTTTATGGAAGTTTTTTCATCTAGTCCTGTTATTGGTTCATCTAATAATAAAATAGATTTAGTTAAACTTAAAAAAATACTTAAAAAAACTCTTTTTCTTTCGCCACCAGATAAAAGTTTAACATTTTTGTTAATATCAATATCTAAACAACATATTTCTAAATATTTAATTATTTCATTATCTGATAAATATTCTTTTTCTAAATTTTGGTAAAACATATTAAAATTTTCTTTTATTGATACATCAAAAAGAAATATGTCTTGTGGGACTAATAAAACATTTCTTCTATATTCAATTATAGGGTATTCTAATATGTTTTTGTTCATATAATATATATCGCCTTTGGTTGCGATAGCGGTTCTGTTTAATAATTTTAAAAGACTTGTTTTTCCAGCACCACTTTTACCCTGTATATATAGAAAATCTTGTTTATTTAATTTTATTTCTGGGTAGATAATAGAATTATTAAATTCTAAACCTTTTGGTATGTTGATTAAATTCATATTTTTCTTTTTCCTTTTTATTATAAAAATTAAATATATATTAATTTTTCTTTATTTAAAGTATATTATATTACTATTTTTTAGTCAAATAAAATAAATAGTTGGGATACTATTTATAATAATTCAAAATTTAAATTTTTTGTTTACAAATTAAAAAAAATATAGTATCATAAATATATATTAAAAATTTGTATAAGCTCTGAATATGGCAGAGTGTTTCTACGGTTTACCTTAAATAACCAGCTACAAATTATCATTATTACTGTTTTAGTGATTTTTTTTGGTTGGAACTAGGAGGAGTAATAATGGGGTATATTGAAATAAAAATAAATAAATTAAATAATAAAAATGAAGTAGTTAATACTGCTTTTTTGGTCTGAGTTTTACTTAGGCTTTTTTTATATTTAAAATTTTAGTCAGATTGGGATTTTTTGGCTTTTTGTTGACTTTTTTTTGTTTTGAACATATAATAATATTAAGGAATATAAAAATATATAGGAGAAAATTATGATAAAAGAAAAAAAATACAGTGATTATGAGAAAATATCAAATTTTATTTTATCTAAAATAAAAAATAAAGTTGATATTGCTTTAGTTTTAGGGACTGCTTTAGGTTCTATATCTAATGATTTAGAAGATAGAATAGAAATTAAATATGAAGATATACCCGGATTTTTAGTTTCAACTGTTAAAAGTCATGCTGGAAAACTAATATATGGTAAATTAAATGGGAAATATATATTATGCTTTTCAGGAAGATTTCATTATTACGAAGGATATGATTTTAGTGAATTAGCAATGCCAGTATATGTTATGAAACTTTTAGGAGTTAAAACATTAATACTTACAAATGCAGCAGGAGCAATAAACTATAATTTCCACCCAGGAGATATATGTGTGTTAACAGACCATATCAACTTTATGGGAGTAGCACCAACGAGGGGTAATAATTTATATGAATTTGGTGATAGATTTTTCCCTATAAATAAAGTTTATGATAATGATTTAAGAGAATTAGCAAAAAAAGAAGCAGTTAAGTTAGGATTTTCTTTAAAAGAAGGAGTATATTTTTACGCAACAGGACCTCATTTTGAAAGTCCTGCTGAAATAAGGGCAATGAGATTATTGGGTGCAGATATGGTTGGAATGTCAACAATAACAGAAAGTATAACAGCAGCACATTGTAATATTAAAGTTTTAGCATTATCATTAGCAACTAATTATAGTACAGATAGAGTACTTGAAATGGACGGAAGTGAAGTTGATGGTGTAGGAGAAGAGGCAGCACCTAGATTTATAGCTTTAATAAAATCGGTGGTTTCTAAATTATAATAAAATAAATAATCTAAATTAGGAGGGATATATGAAAAATGCTATAAATATTAAGAATTTGAAATTTACATATAGATCGCAGGAAAAGAAAAGTCCTGCAATATATATTGAAAATTTAGAAATAAAAAAAGGAGAGTTTGTTGTAATAATGGGGCCTAGTGGAGCTGGTAAAACAACACTTGCTAATTGTTTAAATAGACTAATTCCAAGATTTATACCTGGTGAATATGAAGGTAAAATTGAGATAAATGACCAAGATATATCTGATTATGATGTTAGTAAAATTAGTAAGGAGATAGGTTTAGTTTTTCAAGATTTTGAATCACAATTATTTTCTACTAATGTTAGATTAGAATTAGGATTTGGACCAGAAAATTTCTCAGTTCCAAGAGAAGAAATTATAAAAAGAATAGATGAAACTATTGATTTAGTTGATTTAAAAGGATTAGAAGAAAGAAGTCCTGCGACTTTATCAGGTGGGCAAAAACAAAGACTTGCGATAGGCTCAGTTTTAACTACAAAACCTAATATTTTATGTATGGACGAACCAACAACAGATTTAGATCCATTAGGTAAAATAGGAATATTTACTATTGCTAAAAAATTAAGAGAAAATACAGATTTTACTTTAGTAATAATAGAACACGAAACAGAAGAAGCAGTTTTTGCTGATAGAATTATACTACTAGAAAATGGGAAAATAAGTAAAATAGGAACTCCAAAAGAGATTTTAACTGTACAAAATAAAGGAATTAAAACATTACAAATACCAAAATTTTTCGGACAATATATGGAAACAAAAGACTTACCTTTATTAGTTGAAGATGGTTTAGAAATGTTTGAAAAATTAAATTTAGAAATTGATAAATTAGAATATGAAAAAATATTAAAAGAAGATGAGCAAAAACATAAATATGGAGATGTAATAATAGATGTAAAAGATTTAAAACATACTTATTCAAACGGAAAAGAAGCCTTAAAAGGAATAAGTACTACTATTAGACAAGGAGAATTTGTTGCAGTATTAGGAGCAAATGGTGGTGGGAAAACAACTTTTGTTAAACACCTTAATAGATTGTTAGAACCAACAAGTGGTCAAGTTATAGTATATGGAAAAGATACTAAAAAATCTAATGTATTTGAAATAGGTAAAGATGTAGCTTATGCTTTCCAAAATCCAGACCATCAAATATTTAAAGATAATGTATATGATGAAGTGGCATTTAGTCCTACAATAAGAGGTTTAAGTGAAGAAGAAATTAAAGAAAGAGTAGCAGAATCATTAAAAGCAGTAGATTTAATAGACTATGAAGAAAAAGATCCGTTTTTATTATCAAAAGGTGAAAGACAAAGGGTTGCAGTTGCTTCAATATTATCATCAAGACCAAAAGTTATTATATTAGATGAGCCGACTACTGGTTTAGATTACAGAGAACAAAAAAGAATGATGGCTCTTATTAAAAAATTAAATGAATTAGGGCATACAATAATAATGGTTACACATACAATGTGGGCTGTTTCAGAATATGCTCATAGAGTAATAGGGATTAAAGATGGTAGAATAGAAATAGATGACTATGTAAGAAATGTATTTAAAGATGAAGAAAAATTAAAACAAGTTAATTTAAAAGCACCGCATATAGTTAGATTTAGTAATAAACTAGGACATACTGCATTATCAGTAGATGAAATGACAAGAATTTCTAAAAAGGGTGGTGAATAAAAATGGATTTATTTTTATTTGTTGATAAGGGGACAATAATTCATAAATTAGACCCAAGAACTAAATTAGCAATAATGTTTACGAGTTTTGTAATAGCTTTATTATCTCAAAATATGGTATTGATAGGATTAGATGCTTTAGTTATATTGACATTAGTATTTATTGCAAAGGCGCAGTATAATATTATAAGAATAAAAGTTATATTGATAATGCTTTTCCTGTTTTCAGTTATTCTTTGGTCAATATCAATAAAAACAGGAACTAGATTTTTAATATTTAGTTTAGATGGAGTATTGTTTGGATTTATACAAGGTGTAAAATTTGTAACAATGATAACAGCAGGTCTTTTATTTTTAAGCACTACCAAGATAGAAGAAATCGCAATAGGACTTATAAAACTAGGTATGCCATATAAAGGAGCATTTGCTTTTTCAACAGCAGTAAGATTAGTGCCTACAATAGTATCAACAACTTATACTATTTCAGAAGCACAAAAATCAAGAGGTTTAGATATTGATAGTGGGAACTTTTTACAAAAGGCTAAAAAGTTTATACCACTTTTAATTCCAACATTTGTTTCAGTTATGAGAGGAACTAATGTATTTTCAATGGCATTAGAATCAAAAGGATTTGGTTTTTCAAAAGAGAGAACAGAATTGATACAAATTAAAATGAATATGCTAGACAAATTAATATTATGTCTGTTATTATTATCAATTTTAATATCAATAGCGTTAAAAATTTATGGTATTTTATAGGAGGAGAAAAAATGAAAGAAGTTTTTAGTATGTGGAAATCAACTAAGATGGTGGTATTAGTAGCTTTAACAGCAGCAATTTATGCAGCAGTTTTAATACCTTTTAAAGCAATCGTTTTAATACCTGGTGTAACAGAATTTAGACCAGCTTCAGCATTTCCAGTTGTGTTTGGAATATTATTTGGACCAGCAGGTGCTTGGGGAGCAGCAATAGGGAATTTAATTGGTGATTTCTTTGGTTCTTTAGGATTAGGAAGTATATTTGGATTTGTTGGGAACTTTATGTTTGCTTATGCTTCATATATAGTTTGGCATTATATAGGAGATAATGTTCCTAAATTAGATGGTGGATTTAAGTATGTTAAGTTTTTAATAGCAGGTTTAGCAGGGGCATTATCTTGTGCTTTAATAATTGGTTATGGATTAGATTTAATGGGTATGGTACCTTTTGCAGCATTAGGAACAATAATTGCTTTAAATAATTTCATTCCAACTGCTATTTTAGGAATACCTTTGCTTATGATACTTTATCCTAGAATAAAAAAATGGAACTTATTATGGACTGATATTATCCCTGAAGAAGTACCAGAAGTAACAGTTAAATCTAAATTGTTAGCAACTATTTTTGCTGTTGTTATAATTGCAGGATTTGTTATTTGTTTAGCTTCAGCAGTATTTAGTGGACAAGAAATGTTCCAATGGGGATCTGCTAGTGGAAACTTAAATGTTAAAATTTTAGGCTCTATAAATGTTATCTTAATGTTTGGATTATTAGGTTTATTATAAGATAGATTTTAAAAAAATATTTGTGAATAAAATAGGGAAATAAAATATAACCCCTTTATCTATGATTTTGTGTCAAGATATAGGGGTTATTATATTTTTTTTATTTTTTCATACTTTTAAATACTTTATATAATAAAAACATTGTAATAATTTGAATGAAATTTGTAGTTATATTTATGTATGTTTTTAAATATTCAGTATCACTTGTTTTTAAACCAATAAATACTCCAACAATTAAAAATAGTATATTCATTGTTGCTATTCTGTTCATAAATTTACAATACTGAATATGGAATTTTTTTATATAAAAACAAATTGATGCTAAAAAAATAATAAGAGCAATAATAATGTGTATATTAAATGACCTTATTTTATAAATATTAGAATAATTATATAATTTTGATAATAATATTATGACTAATCCTATAAAATTTAACAAAATTGGTTTTAATTTACTCATTTTTTACCTACTTTCTTTTTTTTTGTTTAGATTTTTTTTCTTTTTTCTTTCTTTCTGCTTCTTTTTTTTCTTTCGCTTTTTTCTCTGCTTCTTCTTTTCTTTTCGCCTCTAATTCTGCTAATCTTTTTGCTTCTTGTTATCTTATTTTTTTATCGTGTTCTTTAGCATATTCTTTTTCTTTTTCAATTCTTTCATTTTCTCTTTTAGTTTCTTTTTTTATTTCATCTTTTAAAACTTTGTTAGATAAATATGCTCCTGCTATACTTCCAACTTTACCTCCTGTTTCAGCACCACTTGTACCACCTGCAATAGCACCTGTAGCCATACCACCAGCTCCTCCAGGAGTTCCAGCTGCTGCACCTAATATTGTCCCGTAAAACCCTCCTATGTAAGTACCTGTTATTTCTGCTCCTGTTGATATTTCTTCTCTTTTATCTTTTGTTTTTTCTTCGCTTTTTTTCTTAATGTGTTTTTTGTCTATCGTATCTTCTACAACTGTATACCTTGAACTTGAGCCTTTTCTTATTTCTTCAATACTCATTATTTTACTTTTTTCATTGCTGTTGTTTTTTATTTCATCATTTGCCATTGTTAAAGAAGTAATTAAAAATGTTAATAAAAATATTGTTTTTTTCATAGATTTCTCCTTTTAAGTTGTTAGTTTTTTATTTTTGTTTTTACCTAGGCTACGCCATTATAATAGAAAAAAAATATAAAGTCAACAGAAATTAAAAAATAATTTTAATATTGGTTTTTTTTGGTTTTTTATTGACTTTTTTTGTTTTTGAGATATAATTATAATGGAGATGATTGATATGTTGAAAATTGAAAGACAAACAAAAATAATAAAATACTTGAATATAAATGGTAGTTTAAAAATTACTGATATAGCTAATGAATTTAATTGTAGTGAAGAAACTATTAGAAAAGATTTAGTAGAATTAGAATCAAAAACTAATTTAGTAAAAACACACGGTGGAGCATATTTAAAATCTTTTTATGACAAAGGATTTTCTTATGAAATAAGAGAAACTTTGATGAAAAAAGAAAAAGAATATATTGCTAAAATAGCAGTAGAGCATATAAAAAATAATGATACAGTTTTTTTAGATTCTAGTACAACTTGTATAGAGTTAGCAAAAAAAATATTAGAAACAAAATTTTTTGTAACTATAATTACAAATTCATTACAAATAGCAAATTTATTTAATAATAAAAGTAATAATAAGTTAATATTAATTGGTGGAGAATTTAAGTCTAAAAACAAGACTTTTATTGGTTATAATACTACAAATACTATAAGTAGTTATATTGTAGATATAGCTTTAGTAAGTTATCCATCTATTGATATGGAATATGGTTTGGGAGATAATACTATTGAAGAGTTAATGATAAGAAACTTAATGTTAAAGCAAGCAAAACAAAAAATACTATTATTAGACCATACTAAATTTACAGAAAAAGATTCAGTTGTGTTTTCAAAAATAGAAAATATAAATATTATAATTACTGATAATAAACCAACAGATGAGTGGGTTTGTTATTTAGAGAAAGCGGGGATATATGTTAAATTTTAATTTTAAAAATGATGCAAAGGTTATTTTTGGAGAAAATTCAATTAGTAATTTAGAAGCAGAGTTAAAGTTTTATGCTGTGAAAAAAATGTTAGTTTTAAGTAGTGGTGATTTTATTAAAGATTTAGGGATTTATGATGAAGTAGAAAAAGTATGTTCTAAATTAGAAATAGAATATATATATAATAATGAAATAGTTCCTAATCCTAGAATAGAATTAGTAGATGAATTAGTAGATATTTGTAAAGAAAAAAATATAGATTTTGTATTAGCAATTGGTGGTGGTTCTGTTATGGATACTGCAAAAGCAGTTGCAGTAGGTGCTAAATCTGATATTCCTACTTGGGAATTTTATTTATATAATAGTACACCAACAGAAGCATTAAATATAGGGGTAATTTCAACTCTGCCATCTAGTGGTTCTGAAACTTCAAATTGTTCAATAATTTCAAGTGCAGATAAAAAATTAGGAATTGAATATGACTTTATAATTCCTAGATTTGCTATAATTGACCCTAAATATACTATGAGTGTACCAATGTTCCAATTAGCAGCAGGTATTTCAGATATGTCATCACATTTAATAGAAAGATATTATACAGATGTTAAAAATGTAGATACTACAGATTATATGATAGAAGGATTATTAAAAGCCCTTATATTAAACGCAAGAAGATTATTTGAAAATCCTAATGATATGAACGCAAGATCTGAAATATTTTTAATATCAGTTTTTGCTCATAATAATATATTAGATTCAGGAAGAATGGCAGACTGGGCTTCACATAGAATAGAACACGAATTAAGTAATGAATATGGAATAACACATGGGGAAGGTATGGCACTTACTATGGTTGCTTATGCTAAATATATGGCAAAAGCTAAACCTGAAAAATTAGCTCAATTAGCAAGTAGAGTATTTGATATAGATCCATTTAATTATACAACTGAAGAAATGGCATATAAATTAGCAGATAAATTAGATGAATTTTATAGAAGTATAAATATGAGAACAAGATTAAATGAATTAAGTATAGATAATAGCAGATTTGAAAAAATGGCATTAAATGCTACAAAAAATGATAGTTCTAAAATAGGTCATTATCTACCACTAGATTCTAAAGAAATTGTAAAAGTATATGAATTAGCATTATAAAAATTTTATATAAATATATTAATTAGAATTATAAAAGTTTTATATAAATATATGAATTTTAATTATAAAGATTAGGAGAAAAAATGCAAAGACAAGATTATAATTTACCATTTATGCTTACATATGAAAATATAGCTTGGTTTTATGAAGATGAAGGAATAGTTAAAATTTTAGATAGGAGAGTTTACCCTAGCGAAGTACGATTTGAAGTTTGTAAAACTCATCACGATGTAGCAAAAGCAGTTGCAGATATGGTAACACAAAGTGCAGGTCCTTATACTGCAGTTGGAATGGGTATGTCTTTAGCAGCTTATGAGTGTAGAGATTTATCTAATGAAGAAAAAATTGAATATTTAGAAAAAGCAAGTTACACATTAAGTCACGCTAGACCTACAACAGCAAATAGAATGTCTAAAATAACAAATTCTTGTTTAGAAGTTGCTAAAAAAGCAAT
>PDWI01009080.1_pt1 | contig 11505 bp, 10 predicted proteins | sample 1430891 | NCBI WGS metagenome assembly PDWI01 (sample SAMN01162508, study PRJNA174530) | Oral metagenome, whole genome shotgun sequencing project. | biome: Marine environment; feature: Marine mammal; material: Swab sample of the gingival sulcus; isolation source: swab sample of gingival sulcus... | reverse complement strand
TAAAAGATTCACTCATTGAGAGTAAAAAAATAAAAAATTATCTTTTAACTTATTTATTAGAGCAGATTTATACATACAATGGTAAGGAAGATTTTGCAAAATATTTTGATATTTACAAAGAAGTTGTAAATGATAGTTTATTGATTTCTAATTTTGAGAAAAAATATATGTTAGATTTTGCTACATATAGTGAAGAAAAGAAAAAAGTCTTTTTTGTAAATAAAGATAGAGAAAAACTAACAATGGAAGATGTTTTAAAAAAGCACAAAGGGAAATTAATATATGTAGATTATTGGGCAAGTTGGTGTGCTCCTTGTCGTGCAATGATGCCTGAAAGTGAAATGTTAAAAAAAGAGTATAAAGGCAAAGATGTCGTATTCCTATACATATCAATTGATAAAGATTTTGAAAAATGGAAAGATGCCTCAAAAGAAGAAAATATTAGTTCAAATAACTTTTTGGCAATAAACCCTATGGCAGATTTCTATAAAAAGCTTAATATAAGAAAGATACCTCGGTATATGTTGTATAACAAAAAAGGAGAAATTATTCATAAAAATGCTCCAAGACCCGATACAAAAGAAATAAGGAAGTTGTTTGATAAATTATTAAGAGAATCACAACATTGAAAATATCCTTTTCGCGAAAGGTAGACACAGACCTTGAGTGTCTTTAAAGGTTCAAGGAAAAATATTTTTTTTAAAACTTATTAAATTATGAAGAAGTTAAGTTTAAATAAAATGAAGTTAGAAACTGGTGATATGCTTCAAAGAGAACAATTAAAAACTGTATTTGGTGGGTATCATTCATGGAACCCAGATGATCCATGCATTGAAAAAGGGAATTTATGTAATGGACACTCTACAAATTCTAAAAATCTGTGTTGCCCTGGATTGAAATGTGATGTTTCAAGTATAAATATTGGGATTTGTGTAGAAGTATGATAAAACCTATGTAATATTTTTTTAAATTTTTAAATATGAAGAAGTTAAGTTTAAACAAAATGAAGTTAGAAGTTGGAGATATGCTTCAACGAGAACAATTAAAAACTGTATTTGGAGGATATGATATGTTTGGCGATTCTCTAAATTCAGGTTGTGTAACAAAAGGAAATGGATGTAATAGTAGTTCACCTAAGAATCCTAGAAATCTGTGTTGTCCTGGATTGAAATGTGATGTTAAAGGGCATGTTGATATTGGAATTTGTATAGATGCATAGTGGATTTAGAAGAATTGTGGTTCTATTTTATTTTGAAATAATTTGTTTTTTGAAAAATTTTAGAGCCACAATCACTTCGATTAAATAATAATTTATCATGAAAAATTCAATTTTTTTACTTTCTTTTTTGGTGCTATTCTTCTCTTGTAAAGAAAAGAAAACAACCTTGGACAAAAACAAAAAAAGTTTTACAGTAACCGTTAATATATCTAAACTCAATGATAGCATTTCTGCCTTTATATACAAAGATAAGTTTCATTCTAGAGAAAGAATTGATTCTATTGTGTTCAAAAATGGTTCATTTAAAGTTATGATTCCTTCAAATTCAAAAACTGAAGAGTACAATATAGTAATACAAAAATATCCTACTAATAAATTTATTGCAAACATTCAAATTTGGGCAAAAGATGAAGATACAAGTATTTCAGGGGTTTATGATGACAAAAGAATCGTAATCACAGATAGAGTTATTAAAGGTTCTCACTTAAATACAATTCAAAAAGAGTATGACGATATACTTATCAAATATGAAAAAATATTAAAAGAAGAGTTTGAAAAGGCAAAAACCCCAGAGGCTAGTCAAGCGTTGTTTAAAAAAGCAATGAAGCTTATCTATGCTGGTCAAATAAAATTTATTTTTGAAAATCCAAATAATTTAGTTTCTCTCTCTTCTATTTTTATACATAAAAGCCGTATTTCAAAGGATAGTTTAAGTCTGTATTACAATAGATTAGATACTATTTTGCAAAATACCGAAAGAGGTAAGGTTTTAAAAGAATTATCATCTGTAAAACAGCATAATATTGGAGATCAAATAGACAATTTTAAAGCCAAAGATATTAATGGAAAAATAGTGCAATTATATGATTTTAAAGGCAAAATAATTTTATTAGATTTTTGGGCATCGTGGTGTGTTCCTTGTCGTACTCAAATCAAAGAAGAATTAAGTGATTTATACAAAAGATATAAGGATAAATTGGTAATTATAAGTTATTCATTAGATGAAAAATCAGCAAAACAAGATTGGAAAAATGTTTCTGAAGAAGAACATATACAATGGGTTAATCTCTCAAATTTGAAAGGTTTTAATGATGTAATTGCTAGGAAATATAATGTGAATGCTGTTCCTAATACTTTTCTTATAAATAGAGAAGGGTTAATTGTTAAGTCATTTGTTGGGTATAAAAAAGGTAATGTTGAAAAAGAACTTAAAAAGTTATTAAAGTCTGAAAAATAACATAAGATTAGACAAAAATTTAGTTTATGAAATACCTATAAATATTTTTACTAAATTTGTTATATAAAAAATTGTATTTGATGACTTAATGAGATGTAGAGAATAAATTTTTAAATTAGAAATCAGCCAAAAAAGTATTTTGAGCATTGAAAATATCCTTTTCGCGAAAGGTAGACACAAACCTTGAGTGTCTTTAAAGGTTCAAGGAAAAATATTTTTTTAAAACTTATTAAATTATGAAGAAGTTAAGTTTAAACAAAATGAAGTTAGAAGCTGGTGATATGCTTCAACGAGAACAATTAAAAACTGTATTTGGAGGATATAATGACCATAGTGGAGATGGTTGTTGTATAGATTTGTGTCAAACAAATTCAGATTGTGGTGCTCCAGAAGTAGATGAGTCTTGCATGATGGTTCGATTTAAAAATGGATGTAGGGCTAGAAGATGTATTAGAAACTTTGATTAATTCACAAAATTATAAAAAAATGAAGACATTAAATTTAGAAAAAATAAAATTAGGAGCTAATGACATGCTTCAACGTGAACAACTAAAAACTGTTTTTGGTGGATATAGTAACATTTACCCTGGAGACTGCAATGATGACTGTAAGAATGATTCAGATTGTGGAGATAGTAGAGCCTGTATTTCATTAAAGGTAAGCAAATGTCAAAGTCCTGTAAGAAGATGTGTATATCCTGCTGAATAGACTTGTAATTTTGAGGGTGTTTAAAGACTCAGACACCCTCTTTTTCTATGTTTTTAATAAAACAAACTCTAAATTAAGTATTTTTCAAGTTAACAATTTTTACTTCAATAAAACTAAAAAACATGACTAAAAGAGTATTATATCTAATATTAATTCTTATTTTCACTTCATGCAATGTAGAAAAAAATAAAAAATTATCTATTGAATTAAAACCTATTGTTAATCAAAGGTTTGCTTTTGATGAACTTTACTATTCAGACTATCCTTTGTATAGTTATTCAAAAATACACCCAGAATATTACAATGACAAAATAAAACTAATTAAAGGAATTCCTAAACTTGATAGTTTTCAAATAGTATCATACAATACACATCATTTAGCATTTAAATATAATTTGTATAAAAAAGGATATTTAGATAAGAAAAAATTTTATAAAAAATTTCATAAAGAAAAATTAAATGATACAGTTAGTATGCGTAATACTTTTTTTAAAAGTGAAATCAATGCTATTTCAGGTTTTTTAGGCAATAAACAAATCGTTATTGTGGATACAAACAATAATCTTGATTTTTCTGATGAGAAAATGAGTGTATATCCTATAGATTTTAGATATTTACACAACGGAAATATTCAAGGAATTAATGAAGTAGATACTTTATCTATCAATTATGAATATTACAATTCTAATGCTACTACAAATATAAATAGAAAGGTTACCATTTATCCGTTTACAAATAGTGCTTTTCAATATCTAATAGATGTGGGAATTATTGATGAAAAATTGAATAATTATACTTTAGTGTTAAATCTTAAAGATTATTTTTATGGTAAATTCCCTTTTGATAACAATGATTATAATATTGTTATACAAGGATTGAATAAAGAAAGGTCAATAGTTTATGTTGTTCCAGATTCTTTCGATAAAAAACTATACAAAGGTCTAAAATTTTTAGATAATTTTGCATATAAAGCAGGAGATACAGTCAACTTTTCAAAAAATCAATTTGAATTAAATTTTGATGATGATATGCTAAGAGTTCAATTATCAAGTATTAGAAATGATAACAATAATAATGGGAAGTATGGTTGTAAAATAGGAGATTATATTAGTAATCACAAAATAATTAATTTAAAAGGTGAGGTTTTTGAGTTAAAAGACATTATTAAAAAGAAACAATTGACTCTTTTGGATTTTTGGGGTACTTGGTGTGGTCCATGTAAAAAATTAACTCCCAGAGTCAAACAAATTTATAATCTCTATAAAGATGATTTAACCATTTTAGGCATTGCTTATGACGGAGAAAAAAAGGATGTTATGAGTTATATTAAAAAAAATAATATGAAATGGTCTCATTTTTTTGTAGATGAAAATAAAAGAGCAAATACAATTGTTGATAAGATGAATGTTAGAAGTTATCCTACTTTTATTTTAGTAAATCAGAAAGGTAAGATATTATTTGTGGGAGGAAGTAATAGCATAGATTATATTGAAAAAATAATTAAAAAGCAATTAGATTTTTCAAATAATTAAATATATTTGGAATCAATAAAGAAACATGGATATAATTAACTTTCATATTTAAGTACGATTTCAAAAAATGCAATTATAAATTAACAAAAAAAGTAGTAAACAATGAGGTTATAAACCTTAAAATAGTTTAAAATTTAAAAAGATATTAATAAATAAAAGAAATTTTGAAAAAGCCATTTCCTTTTTATAAACAACCTGATAGTAAAGACTGTGGACCTACTTGTTTACGCATTATAGCTAAACACTATGGGAAACTTATATCTCTACAAGATATACGAGATTTGTCAGAGACTACACGAGCAGGCAGTAATTTACTAAAACTTAGTGATGCTGCCGAAGCTATTGGATTTAAGAGTATCGGTGTTAAAATAAATTATCAGAAACTAAAAGAAGCTCCACTGCCATTGGTGGTTCATTGGAATAAAAACCATTTTGTAGTAGTCTATAAAATTAAAAAAGATATTATTTATATATCAGACCCTTCTTATGGCTTAATAACCTATACTAAGAATGAGTTTTTATCACAATGGATAGGTAATAATGCTACAGAAAATTCCAAGGAAGGAGTTGCTTTATTATTAGAAATTACTCCAAAATTCAACAAACTTGATTGGGATAAAACGGATAAAAAGTCATTTAATTTTTTATTTCAATATCTATTTAAGTATAAAAAATTACTTCTACAACTTATTGTAGGTTTGATAGTTGGTAGCTTATTGCAACTTATTTTTCCTTTTTTAACTCAAAGTATTGTTGATATTGGTATACAAAATCAAGATATTAACTTCATATACATAGTGCTTATTGCTCAACTTATGCTATTTTTAGGACAAACTAGTGTAGATGTGTTTAGGAGTTGGATATTATTGCATTTAAGTACTCGTATTAACATTTCATTAGTATCTGATTTTTTTATCAAACTTATGAATCTTCCCATAGCGTATTTTGATACGCGAATGACAGGAGATATTATGCAACGCATTAATGATCATAGTCGTATTGAAAGTTTATTAACTGGATCTACTTTAAGCACCTTATTTTCCATGGTAAATCTCTTTATATTTGGAGGAGTTCTTATTTATTACAGTACATCTATCTTTTTCATATTTGCAGGAGGTAGTATTGTTTATATTCTTTGGATACTATTCTTTTTAAAATATAGAAAAGAATTAGATTATAAGCGTTTTTCCCAAATGAGCCAAGAACAAAGTACGGTTATTGAGCTTATCAACGGTATGCAGGAAATAAAAATGTATAATGCAGAAAAACAAAAACGCTGGAAATGGGAATATGTACAGGCTCGCTTATTCAAAGTGTCTATACAAAGTTTAACTTTGGAACAGGCTCAAGGAGTGGGTTCTTCCTTTATCAATCAAATTAAAAATATTTTCATTACCTTTACCTCAGCTCTATTGGTTATTGAAGGAAATATTACTTTAGGTATGATGTTGTCTATTCAATATATAATTGGACAACTAAATGCTCCTATTGGGCAATTGGTTGGTTTTATACAAGCAATGCAAGATGCTAAAATAAGTTTAGAAAGGTTAGGTGAAATACATGATAAAGATGATGAAGAAAGTAAAAAAAGACATTTTATTACCAATGTAAAGCTCGATCAAAATATAATAGTTAATGATATAACTTTCAGATATTTGGGAAGCGATGAAAATGTTATAAAAGGTGTCACGATGAATATACCCGCCAATAAAATTACGGCTATTGTAGGGGCTAGTGGTTGTGGTAAAACAACTTTGATGAAAATTCTCTTAAAGTTTTACGAAACTAAAAAAGGTAATATTATGTATGGCGAACATCATCTTAATGCCATTTCGCATAAATCTTGGCGAACACATTGTGGTGTAGTTATGCAAGAAGGATATGTATTTAATGATACAATTGCTTATAATATAGCAGTAGGTGAAGATTCTATAGATTATGAGCGTTTGACACAGGCGACAAAAGTTGCTAATATATACGAGTTTATACAATCTTTACCTTTAGGGTTTAACACTAAAATAGGAAACGAAGGTGTTGGTTTAAGTACAGGACAAAAACAACGTTTGTTTATTGCACGAGCTGTTTATAAAAATCCTAGCATATTGTTTTTTGATGAAGCTACTTCCGCTTTAGATGCAAAGAATGAACGTATTATTATGGAGAATTTAAATGAATTTTTTAAAAATAAAACAGTCGTTATAATTGCTCATCGTTTAAGTACAGTTAAGAATGCCGATCAAATAATAGTAATTGATGATGGAAAGGTAAAAGAAGCAGGAAAACACCGAGAATTGTTAGGAAAACAAGGAGCTTATTATAATTTAGTAAAAAATCAATTAGAACTTGAAAAATTAAGTAATAAAACAAATGCCTAGAATACACGAAAATAATTTAGAATTACGCTCTGAAGAAATACAAGAAATATTAACCAATCCTCCAGCTTGGATTGTTCGTTGGGGGATAACACTTATTTTTATGTTTACTTGTATTATATTAGTATTGTCCTTTATGATTAAATATCCTGATTTTATAACAGCAAAGGTGTTGGTTACCACAAAACAACCTGCTGAAAAAGTAATTTCTCGGTATTCAGGACAAATTGATAAAATTTTTATCAAAAATAGAGATACAGTTAAAACGAATCAAAAATTAGCTATCATAAAAAACACAGCTAATTTCAAGGATGTTTACACGTTAAAACAAATTATAGATACTATTCCTTTTAGTATAAAACAGTTTAAATTTCCTTTTGAAAAAACCACTAATTTTAATTTGGGAGATATAAATGTGGCTTATATTAACTTTGAGAAAAGTTATACAGATTATTTTTTATTAAAAGAATTAGATCCATATACTAATCAATTATCTGGCAATAAAGTATCGTTAAAAGAAACAGAAAATAGACTACGAAATAAAATTATTCAAAAACGCTTACTCGAAAAGGAAATTGCTATTAAACGAATAGATTTAGATAGAAGTAGACAGTTATTTGAGAAAGGTGTTATCTCTAAACAAGAGTATGAACAGAATCAGCTAAATTTTATACAAATGGAAAAAAGTATAAATTCAATGGCAATATCTATTTCTCAAATGCGTGAAGCTATTTCATCAACTAGTAGAACTTTAAAGAAGACCCAAATTAACAAACAAGAAGATAATACTCGTTTTTTAAATAATTTAGCACAATCATATGATTTACTAAAAGAGGCTATCCGAAATTGGGAGTATAAATATCTATTAAAATCTTCAATTGACGGAGTGATTAGTTTTCAAGATTATTGGGGGAATAATCAGTTTGTTAATTCTGGAAGTGTTGTGTTTTCTATCTTACCTACCGATACCTCTAGTTTAGTCGGCAAATTGGTCATCCCTTCTCAAAATGCAGGTAAAGTAAATATAGGACAAAAAGTATTTATTAAATTAGATAATTATCCTTATCAGCAATATGGGGTGTTAATTGGTAAAGTAGCTAATTTTTCAATATCTCCAAATGATGAAGGTCAATATACTGTTTTTGTAGATTTACCAAATGGGACTTTAACATCTTATAATAAAAATCTAAGTTTTTCTCAAGAACTTTTAGGAAATGCAGAAATTATTACTGAAAACTTGAGTGTTGCCGAACGGGTACTTTACAAATTTAGAAAATTATTAACGTATAATTAATCGGTTATGAGTGCAAGTATTAATCTTAATATTTTTAGCAACATAGGAGAAGCTATAAAGTCTAATAAAGCATTTATTTATTTGAAAAAAAACTTGTTGCCTTTTGAGGGAATTCCTATTGATAATTTATTTGGAGCAATAGAAGATATTGGTGAAAAAACTTTGTATAAATCAGGGATTCCTAAGGAATTAATAGCATACAAAGATTTATCCTTAGAAGCTCCAAAAATCATTTGCACTAAAGACAACATCATAGCTTATTGTGCTCCTTTTGAAAGTGATACAGTTGAACATGTAATGACTATAGTAAAATTATTTAACCAATTACCTTCTATAAATATCTCAATTTATACATCACATGAAATTAAAAATTATGTTAAAGAGTTTTCAAATTCAAATATAAGTTTTGTTGGGTATGAAAACTCTAAAGAACTATTTATAAAAGCTAATAAAATAATTACATATGGCTATAGTGCTAGAGGTTTTATTAAACAAAAAATACCAACAATTATTATCGGTCCTCACGGATTAGGTGGATGGGTAACACCAGATAATATAGAATATCTTTTAAAAGATAATTTTAAAGGAAGACCTAGTGGAAGGTTAAATGAATTTATTCCTTTAGAGATTCTTGTTGATGAATTTATTGAAATTTCTGAAGAAAAAAATTTGATGAAAATTTTGAAGAAGAATGCTTCTATTATCAACGAATATACGGAAACTTTTTTAAAAAACATTGAAGATGACAATTTTATTTATAAGCAAGATAAACTATATAGGAACTATATTGATAAAGAAAAAAGATGGAATTTAAAAACTAAATTAGCATCAAACGCCTACATAGTTAAAGAGAAAGAAAATATTATGATTCAACGAAGAGAAATCAACGATATACTATTTTCTTTACCAGAAAGTGATTTGGAGTTTATAGAAGATTTAAAAAGCAATTTGTCGTGTAAGGAATTACAAGATAAATATGAGATAAGTGATGATGAGTTTTGGGAAATTATAACTCATTTATGGAAACGCAAAGCAATTATTTTTCAAGATGAGATATAAAAAAAGAAGTGAAATAATCGATTTTTTTGATGTAAGTATTGTCATGCCTTTTTATGAAAAACTGAATGATTTCAAAAAAGTCTTACCTAAGAATGCTCAATATTTTCAAAGGAATGGAATAGAAATAGTTATAGTTCTTAATGATTCTAATGAAGAAAAAGACCTCTTAAAATTTATTAAAAAATATCCATTTATTAATTTTAAAATTCTAATTAATAGAAAATCGCATCAAAAATATAATTACGGTAAAGTTTTAAATGTAGGAATAAGGGCGGCTTCTTTTGATTATATTTTAATTCTTAATCCTAAAGTAGAATTGATAAATGACATCATATATAAATTGCGATATGTTATGTCTTTTTATCCCAAGACTTTTGTGTCTGGAATTAATACTTCCATTAACTATAATGATACAAATAGTGATTTAACAAAAAAATGGGAATTCAATGAAAGCATCATGGTAAAGAAATCTGATTTATTATCAATTAAAGGATATAATGAAAATTTTGAAGATTGTATAGTACAAAATGAACAAGTAAGTAGGAGACTTGAACTCTCTGGGGTACAAAAAATGAAAATTTTAGATGCAAAAATGGTATATGTAAAAGAGAATGATGATAAACATACAGAGTCTTCTAACATAAAAAGTCAAATATCAACAAAATTCTTAAAATATCTATTATTTCCTAAAAAAACAATATTTAATAATTATAATTGGGGTAAAAGTTTTAATGAAATTATTTGGAATTGGAGTACTTGTAAATCTTTTTCTGCATTTAAAAATTATGTAAAAACAAACTACAAAAAATTTCAAATATTAAATGAACAGATTTGTTATAAGGAGTATGATATAATAGCTTTAATACAAGTGAGAAATGAATCTAAAAATATTCTCGAAATTTTACCTCATTTAGAAAATTATTGTGATGGAATCATATTGTTAGATGATGAAAGTTCTGATAATTCTTATGATCTAGCATTACATGAAAAATTGCTTATAAAAGTTCAAAAAAAGCATGTAGGTTATTTTGATGATTTAGGAAATAGAAATAGTTTGTTAAGACTGGCTAGTTTCTTTAATTCAAAATGGTTCTTTTTTATTGATAGTGATGAGCGTTTTGACCCTAGATACGGGGATTTGAGACAGGTTATATCGGATAAAGAAAATGAAAAATTTGATGTGTATCGCTTTAATTTAGTTGATTTGTGGAATAATAAAAATTTTTACAGGGTAGATATGCCAGACAGAAAAAATGATGGAATAACGACAAGAGCTAGGATGTTTAGAAATAAAGGCAATGTACAAATATACGCAAATCGGGAAATACATTTTCCTGCTGTTCCATATTCTAAAAATATATTAATTCCTAAAATATTATTGTTACATTATGGAAATTTTGATAAAAAAACTAGAGAACGAAAATATAAATTATATCTTAATCAAGATGCAGATGGTAAAAAGCAGTCTCATAATTATGAATTTTTAAAAGACAAAGAAGTTGTATTAAAGCCTCTAAAAACTCTTATTTTACCTTAAAATTTTGAAAAAAAAATCTGGCAAATGACGACCGACTTAAACAAACGGAAGAATACTAAAAAAATGTATTCGTTTCATAAAGAAAGAGGCTGTCTATAAAAAGTTAAAGACAGTCTCTTTTTATTTATCAATAATAGGTACTTTTTAAAAATAGGCAAATTCCTATATTGCAATTAGCCTATCTTTTAAATAAAATTTTAACTACAATATCTATCTTTTGAGTATAGTAGTCTGAAAAACAGACTGCTACTTATTAACCAAATGTTCATATCTCGGGTCATTTTTTATTCGTTCCATTTCCGATAAAATAATATTTTCCACATCGGCTTTGATTTGGCTGTAATTACTATTGATTTCCTGTTCCATTGTGTCATTGCCTTGTGCATCGGTAAAGGATAAAATCTCGGGAATAGGCTTATATGCTTTGGTTTCTGCGATGACTTTTTCCACATCAACGACAATTTCAGAATGAAAAATCTTTTGCTCGATGCGTTCATCAAAGTTATCAGATACCGAGCCAACAAACATACCTTGCGTTAAATTAGAA
>PDWI01009078.1_pt1 | contig 11505 bp, 9 predicted proteins | sample 1430891 | NCBI WGS metagenome assembly PDWI01 (sample SAMN01162508, study PRJNA174530) | Oral metagenome, whole genome shotgun sequencing project. | biome: Marine environment; feature: Marine mammal; material: Swab sample of the gingival sulcus; isolation source: swab sample of gingival sulcus... | reverse complement strand
TCATCTCAGGTACGGAAATGAAAACTTCGACTACCTGGTAACTGATCCCTCTGTCCAGCTATGGTGGCCGACAATTTATCAACCTGCAAAGACTGATGAGTCAAAAATCATGGAGCAAATGATTAAAAAGGCAAAATTGCAAGCTTCAATGCTTCCACCATTGCAGTAAATATACCTTTTAAAAATGGGTGAAGTTGTAACCCTGCTCTCATAAGGTCATAAATACAACATTTATGACCTTTTTACTTTGGCTTTGATGAGAAATGCAGGCTAGCTGAGACGGGAAAAGAAACTAAAACACTCAGCCTACAACAAAAATTTTTTGACGTTAAAGCTGTTTTAATGCCTTGACAGAAGCTTTGATGTCGTCAACATCAAGCCCCTGATAGGCCATTTGTTCAGCAATACCTCCTTCGCCTGGACGACAGGCTCCCATAATCTTGAACCTGGGAGCAAAACCACGCTCAAGCAGCCAGGTTCCAAAACGGGAGCCAAGACCGGTTTTTATATTCTGACTCTCAACGATCATTACAAATGGCGCAGCCCCAAGTTTTGCCATCATTTCCTCATCAACCACATTGAGAGTAGGCTTGTTGACCAGACCAATTTCAAGACCTTCTGCTTTCAGCTGCTCAACAGCTGCCAGGCAACGATAGGTCATTTCACCGTAGCTTACAATATAACCGTCTTTGCCTTCACGGATGATCTCATCCTTGCCTGGTGCAAAGTTGTAGTTATCGTCATAAAGCCTTTCACCGTCTTCACGCAAAAGGAATGGTGTTGCAGATCGGGTGGAAAAGATAAAACGCAGACCTTCATCCTCAAAAACTTCATACATCATTGCCTTCAATTGACCGGCATCAGCAGGAAAATAGAGACGAGTGTTGTCACCCTCGGGCAGTGCATTGTCAGCAAAGAAATTATTGATACCGAAATGACAGGTATTATCTGCCATATCATCCACACCGGAGTGGGAGAAATGTGCCAGAACATTGGCTCTATTAAGACGTGCCATGGTGATCTCGGAAATTACCATTTCCTGAAAAGCGGCAAAGGTCGCGAAGATTCCCTGACGTCCCTTCTCAAAACCAAAACCGGCAGCAACGGAATAATTGTTACGTTCCATAATACCGGCGGTGACATACACCTCCGGGTGATTTTTACGAATGTGATGTAAGCCGCAGGAACCTTCAAGATCGGAATCCACAACGATAACTTTTTCCTGTGGCGCGTCCATCTTGTCAAGCAGTTCACAAACGATCTTGCCAAACTCATCGCGACATTTTGCTGTCTCGGCTGTTGAACCTTCATATTCCCGCTTCACCTTGTTTGGTTCAAAGTTCTTGAGATAATCAACCGCGTCAGTCAGTCCCTTGTTTGTCAAATAATCGATAGCCATATCCACTGGAATTACATCATGGCCTTTGGGTAATCCTTCAATTCCGGGAACACCAACGGCCATAGGACGTTTGGATATAACCGCAGCCGGCCCATTCACTGTAAGAGCCTGCTGGATGCGAGTAAAAAGCCCGTCCAGATCTTCCCCATCACCTTCTGTAACGGTTAGTCCCTGACCGCCAAGAGTTCTGTTCAGGTCATAACCTTTCATATATTGGGAAGGATGACCGGCGATAGTCACGTCATTATCGTCAAGGAAGAGCTTCACGTTCAAGTTACGCATAACTGCGTAACGTGCAGCTTCGGAATCATCTCCTTCCATCTGGGAGCCGTCACTGCCAAACATGACAACAATCTTGTCGCGATCAGCTTCAGCAACGCCATTCACATGAGACCACATATGACCAAGACGACCAGAGGCAAAGAAAACACCAAGTTCTTCATCACGCTCGGGATGACCATAAAAACCTTTGTTGAATTCACGATAATGAAGCAGCGCTTCCGGTTTGTTATAACCATTGAGTACAGACATCATATATTGGATTGCCACACGATGACCGGCTTCATCAAAGTAAATGGGAACAATGGAATCATTTCCCTTCATAAAGCCATCAACAATCAACAGCTCAGGGACAATATCAAAAGCACCTCCGGTATGACCGCCAAGCCCTTTTTTGTTGGCAACTGCGGTAAAAAAAACAAGACTGTTTCGAACCAGTTCAATATTTGCCTGCAGGGTTTCTCTCTGCTCATCTGTCATCTCTTTCTGGGTTAGATCAAACTTGAGAGAACAATATTTACTCAGATCAATAGGAAAACTCATAATCCCTCCAAATTATATTCAATATCGTGTAAACGGTAACTGAGCGTCACAACAAAAGAGTGCAGTTCTAAACTGACAATGCATGAAGCTCCAGGGAGCCTCATGCACAAAAAAATATATAATTTCTTCTTTTACCAGATTTTATATATCCCGCCAAGCGTCTATGCTTCCTCTTTCTCCTGAGGTAAAACAAGATTGAGAAAAAGACCGAGAATACCCGCAAGACCAATCCCTTTCAGGGGAACAGAGGCAACATCAAACTGCATACCACCAATACCACAAACAAGAATTACAGACACAATGATGAGGTTTCTTGGCTTTGCCAGATCCTGCCCGGACTTAACAAGGGTGTTTATACCAACCACGGTAATCATACCAAAAAGCAGAATCATGATACCGCCCATAACGGGAACCGGAATGGTGGAGAGCAGACCACCTATTTTTCCGACAAAGGAAAGAAGAATAGCACAGATAGCGGCCCAGGTCATAATTGCAGGATTAAAAGCTTTGGTGAGAGCAACCGCACCGCTTACTTCAGAATAGGTGGTGTTTGGTGGTCCCCCAAGCATGGAAGCAATGGACGTCGCGATACCGTCACCAAGCATGGTGTTCTGGATACCTGGATCCTTCACATAATCTTTTCCTGAAATAGAACCAATCGCAAGTACATCACCAAAATGTTCAATAGCTGGAGCGATGGCAATCGGTACGATAAAAAGGATAGCTTCCCAGCGAAAATCTGGAAAGGAGAACGCTGGTATGGCAAACCATGCCTTGTCCGCGATACTGCTAAAGGAGATCAGCAGAGGAGCGGTATAATTGGCAAGTGCCCCAGGTTCAAAAGATGCCTGAGCCGAAGTTGAAAAACCAGTCATATCCAGCAGAAGACTGGCAATATAACCCGCGGCAATACCACAAAGAATAGGAATCAACTTGAGCCAGCCTCTTCCCAACAAGCTTGCCAGAATAGTTGTTACCAGAGAGACCGCTGCGATGATCATTGCCGTATTCTGAGGCACCAGCCAGGCGCCGCCGTCACCGGTACGTCCCATTGCCATATTTACAGCAACTGGAGCAAGAACAAGACCGATTACCATAATAACAGGGCCGGTTACCACAGGTGGCAATACACGGTGCAAGATATCAGAGCCAAAAAAGCGAATAATAAAACTTAACACAACATAGAAAAGACCGGCAGCAGCAAGACCACCCATCGTTGCCGCGACCCCCCAGGTTTGTACGCCATAAATAATTGGCGCGATGAAGGCAAAAGAAGAAGCTAGGAAGACCGGAACCTTGCCTCGAGTAATGAGTTGAAAGACCAGGGTACCAAGACCGGCTGTAAAGAGAGCCACATTGGAGTCAAGACCGGTAAGAATTGGTACAAGTACGAGAGCGCCAAAGGCTACAAAAAGCATTTGAGCACCGATCAGGCTATCTTTGAGACGAAACTGATAGTTACATGAATTCTGGGACATATAACACCTTTCTTTGGTTGCCTCCCCATAAAAAGATTGCATGCTGATATGGGAAGATTAGCGATTAACTCTGATAAAATCAGAACAACAATCCACATGCAGGAAAGCGTTTTTGCATAGGATCACAAATGACAAAAAAAAAGGGTCATTGCCAATTGGCAATGACCCTTGAAATTACTGGGTACCAAATATCTTGTCCCCCGCATCTCCAAGTCCGGGCAAAATGTAACCGGCTTCATTGAGCCGTTCATCAACTGCTGCTACGTAAATTTCGACATCGGGGTGTGCTTCCTGAACTTTTTTAAGACCTTCTGGTGCTGCCACAAGAAAAAGACCCTTGATTGTTTTACAGCCGGCTTTTTTCAATGTTTCAATAGTCGCCAAAAGAGTTCCCCCTGTTGCCAGCATCGGGTCAAGAATAAGGGCGGTACGCTCACTCATCTCACTTGCAGTCTTCACATAATACTCAACCGGCTGAAGAGTCTCCTCATTACGATAGTAACCAACAACAGTCACCTTGGCAGAAGGCATAAGATCCAGCACTCCATCCATCATACCAAGTCCGGCACGAAGAATCGGCACAATTGTCACTTTCTTTCCTTTCAATGAATCAACCTCGACAGGACCAGCCCATCCTTGAATGGTTTTCTTTTCTGTTGGCAAATCTTTTAGAGCCTCATAGGTCAAAAGTCTTGCAACTTCGGATGAAAGTTCACGAAAATTTTTGGTGGAAATATCATGTTCACGCATAAGCCCAAGCTTATGCTTAATTAGTGGATGATCTGCGACGTGCAGAGACATAAAGACCTCCTCAATTATACTGTTCGTATGTAAATAGACACAAAAGTACAATACATAGTAACATTGGTTTACAGGAACAAAACGCTGTGCCTATACTAGGCGGTTTGGTGCATATTTTCAATCACATTGCAAGAAGTTTTAGCTGAAAAAAGAATTTTCTTCCCTTTTATTTATTCTCTTCTACTTTTTTTGTCCAGAAGATCGGTACCAGCTCTACTGCAAGAATACCCGTAAAAATAAGAGCAGCACCAGCGGACTGGACAAAACTTATTCTCTCGCCCAGAAATATTGCCCCGCTAATGGCCGCAAAGACAGCCTCGGAGCTGAGAATAATTGCAGCATCAGGAGCCGGGGTATAACGTTGACCGACCACCTGTAGCGTAAAAGCTCCAGCCACAGAAAAAATTCCCATATAGAGTATGCCGTACAACCCTCCTGAAAAATGAGAAATCTCTGGATGTTCTGTTATAAAACCTAAAGTAAGTCCCAAAATACCGCAGACAAAAAATTGTCCACAGGCAACAACCAGAGGTGCTTTGGTTCGCATTGCCATATACCCTACCATCAAGACATGACCAGCCCAAAAAACAGCAGAGACCATTACCCATAAATCACCAACGGCGAGAACCACTGTATTGGCACCACTCATCAGGTAGGTACCCATAAAACAAGCTATCGAAGCAGGCCAGACAATGAAATGTGTTTTTTTTCGGAGTAGAAAGAAGCCAATAAGTGGGACAAGGGGAACATATAAACCAGTTAAAAAACCGGAGTTGGTTACCGTAGTGTGCAAGATACCATACTGCTGAATCGTTCCCGCTGCCCAAAGAATTATTCCGGTAACAATCAAACCAAACCAGTCTTCTCGGGTAAAAGGTCTGTGTTCCTGTTGAATCCTGGACAGCTGAGGCAGAGCAAGTGGCATTATAAGTAGTGAACCAAGTAAAAAACGTGAGCCGGTAAAGGTTATTGCTCCCAGTTCACCAAGACCTATCTGTTGTACGACAAAGCTGGAGCCCCAAATCATGGCGGCCAGTAACAAGACGAAATTCGCTTGTAATCTACTCATTTCCTCTCTCTCTTTATTTCAGCAATTAAATGTAAGTGAGTGATTAAAAAAATATAAAGGTAAAAATCATAAAAACATTTGTCCACTTCCTTCACAACAACAAGACAAGTGAAAAGTTTCCCTCAAATCGGCGATGATTTTCAGACTGATGTCTGAGGATTCACTTTCAGCTCGTTAAAAAAATATTTCCGCTTTCAAATTATGTTTGGGAATGAGAGTTTATCAGAAAAATGTATTGAAAAAAAAATCTTTTTATTATAGGGGATATTTAGCGAAAGTTAAACTATTGAAGTATAAATCTATGCAGGATTACAGTACTTGGTTTTTATCTAAAAAAACTCTCTTCGCGCTTTTTTGAGTTGAATCCTGCTCCTTTTTAACCGAGGGATGGTGATTTTTTTTTAGGAGACACATATATGTCAGGCAAAGAGACTGAAAGTTCGTCGATGGATCAGGTGCGGGAGCTTTTAATGGGAACCCAGATGAAAAATATGGAAACCCGGATGAAACGTCAGGAAAAGCTCTTTTTAGGTGAGATAACCAAATTGCGTAATGATATGCAGAATCGTGTGGACTCCCTTGAAAATTTTATGAAAAATGAGTTCGCTTCATTTTTGCGCAAGTTACAGGAAGAGAAGGATGAACGTTCATCCCTCTTGAAAAATGAACATCGGGAACGTATCGAAGCAATCAATTCGGAAAAAAAAGAACGTATCAACAGTTCCCACGAAGAAAAAAAAGGACGTGAGCAGGCTTTCAATCGTCTCGATCAGGAACTAGCAGCCAGGGAAAAGGAGATGGAACGGAAATTCGTCTCTGTCTATTCTTCTCTGGATGCTGGGGAGAAGGAACTGCGCGATCTGGTGCTTTCTGAGAGTACCCGCCTGACCCAGAGTCTTGAGGAAAGATATCTGAAAGTCATGGAAAATCTAGCTAGTATAGATTCGCAAATACGCCATGATGTTGTTTCCCGTTCTCAAATTTCTGCCATGTTTGCGGAAGCGGTGCTGCATTTTTCCGACCTCCCGGAAGAAGAGATGCAGGAATATACCGAATCTGTATCGGCAGAAGAAGTATCTGGGAAATCTGAAGACAAGAAAGAGTCTTAAAAATGAGCAACTTTCTTTCTGAAGAAAGTATGACTGGTGGTACAAAAGATCCTCCTGAAAACAGTGTTGATTCTTTCGATGGTTCGTCGGCATTCCCACACGATAAAGAACTTGCCAGTCTTCGTCAGCTGCTTTTCGCACGGGAGATTGCCTTGCTTGAAGAGGTTGTGCGGAACCAAAAGGAAAAAGGGTTTAACACCGAAAAGGTCAGCGAGGTACTGGCAGAGTCCATTACCCTGCGAGCCGCAAAAGATCGGCAACTCAATATTGCGTTGGAGCCGGTTGTTGATGATATATTAAAAAAATCGTTAAGTCGTCGAAAAGACGATTTTGTCAAACTGCTGTTCCCGCTTATCGGTCCTGTTATCCGCAAGTCTATTTCTGAAGCCCTTCTTTCCATGCTGAGCAACATGAGTCAGAGCCTGGAGGACGCTTTTTCCTGGCGTGGATTGCGGTGGCGCTTTGAGTCCTGGCGTTCGGGAAAACCATTCAATGAAATAGTATTACTGCACAGCATTATTTACAGGGTAGAACAGATTTTTTTCATTCACAGTGAAACGGGATTGCTTCTATCCCATGTTGTCAATGAAAAGGTTCCGGTTCAGGATGCGGATATGGTTTCCGGTATGCTTACCGCTATTCAGGATTTTGTCCAGGACAGCTTTTCGGGAAATGAAGACAACAACCTTCATTCCTTGTATATGGGCGACATTTCCCTGATTATCGAAAAAAACGATATGGCTTATATCGCCTGCGTGGTGCGCGGAACACCTCCTGCCGATTTTCGTACTTCCTTGCAGGATTCCTTTGATATGATGCTGGTAGAATATGCCGGACCTCTCGCCGAATTTTCCGGCGACACTTCACCTTTTTTAACGGCCGTCCGCTATTTACAACCCCTTTTACTATCACGTTACGCGAAAGAAGAAAAAAAAATTCCTTTTTGGGCAAAGAGCGTTTCTGTTATTTGTCTTCTTGGCATTCTTTCCTGGGGAGGGTATTTCTGGTACGAAAGATTTACCAGAAATACAGCGATAAAAAAGGCTATGATTTTGCTTAATGAGCATCCTGGTATCATCGTAACCAATGTTATTGAACATGATGATGGTCCATGGGAAGCCTTAATCTTCAGGGATGAGCTAGCCTCTTTCCCCGAAAAAATTTTACAGGAAAACGGTTTTTCCCCTGCCTTACTTGATTTTACAACTATCCCATTTGTTTCCTATGATTCTTCCATTATTTTACGTAGAATAGAAAATGTGCTCTCTCCTCCTGATGCCGTTAAAATGGAACTCAAAAGAGACGGAGCTCTTATCCTGACTGGAAATGCATCCATGAACTGGATACTTCGAGCCCGTGATGTGGTCAAAACGGTTCCCGGAGTAAAGGATGTAGATATTTCTGGATTACACAACCCCCTCATGGATCAGGCGTGGAAGCTGCTTAAGGACATTAACGGGACCTATGTTCTGTTTCCATTGGGACAAGACACCCCTGTTGGCAAAGAACTTGCCAGGCTGGAAGAGGTTGTGGATAAACTTGTCCAACTGGAAAAAATTGCCAGAAAAAATGATCTGGTATTATCGTTGACTATTTATGGTCATGCAGATGCTGTCGGCTCTGAGAAGAAGAATTATGAAATCAGTCAGGCTCGTACAAAGACGGTTGCAGCCAGACTGTATGCCAAACGGTCGAATATCATCATTTCCACATATGGTATGGGTTCAGAGTTCAGTAAGGATTACTCCAGAAGAAATATGAACAGGGGAGATCAGTCCAGCAGAAGAATTGAATTCCGTGCTACTCTTTCGAGAGCTGTTTTCAGTGATAATTTGTTTGGAGACAGATAATTACATTTCGGGAAAGTAAAGAAAGAATGACATGATAAATAAAAAAGTATGTATGCTCGGTGCCTTTGCCACGGGCAAGACGTCTCTTGTTGAAAAATTTGTTCACTCGATATTTAAAGACAGATATTTGTCTACAGTGGGGGTTAAAATTAGCAAAAAGAAAATAATTCTGGACAACTGCGAAGTGACTCTTGTTCTCTGGGATATGGAAGGTCGGGATTTATACACAGATATCAATACAGCCTTTTTACGCGGAGCAATGGGATATTTTATCGTCCTTGACGGTATGCGTCAGGAAACCTATCATTTTGCCCTGAATTTATACCATACGGTTCAAAAAAAGGTCGGTAATATTCCATGTTATTTTCTTGTAAACAAGACAGATCTGCAAGACGAATGGGAAGTGACACCCTCCATGATTGATGCTCTCAGGACACAGGGAATAAAAACTCTTTTAACCAGTGCTAAGACAGGAGCAGGGGTAGAAGAAGCTTTTACCATGTTGGGACAGGATATGTGTCGGGGGGAAGGATGAAAGAAGAAAATACGCTTGCCTGTGGTATCTTGAAATCCATGGACATTGCAATTCTTAGACGAGCTGCCCCGCGAACCTATGAGTTTTTTGGAACTCTTCCTGATTTTTATTATGACATGTTTTCCGATGAAACAGGTCAGCCAAGCTGTCAGCCATGGAACTTGTCACCCATGCTGGATTTTTTCCTGGAAGACGCAGAATCTTTTTTTGAACAGAAAAAAACAGGCTCTTTTGCATCCAGTATGTGGCAGGAAGATGGAAAAACAACAACGGAAACAGCACTCATTGCCATTGCCGCAACCTATGATGAGCACCAGGTTATTATGATCCGTTTGCTCAGGGATTATCAGGAACGTGTTGCGGGACTGCGTCATGCACGCACCCAGGTTCTTGAAAATCGCAATCTTTCCTCCAATCTTCAGTACTACAAGGAAAAATCACGTATCGACGACCTGACAAAAATTTTTAATAAAGCCACTTTCATGGATTTATTAAAAAATGAAATCAAACGAAGCATCATACTTGATTATTCATTGGCGCTGCTCATTATTGATATAGATAATTTTAAGGGAATTAATGATACCTACGGGCATCTGGCTGGAGATGCCGTGTTGGAAAAATTGGGCAGTCTCTTGTCAAATTCGCTCCGTAAAAACGATATTGTCGCCAGGTTTGGCGGAGAAGAATTTATAGTGCTTATTCCCCAGGTAAATAAAGAGCAGATCTTTAATTTGGCTGATAAGCTACGGGAGAAAATAGCAGGGATGAAAGACAAGAATATTCCCGGGATCACTGTGAGTATTGGCTGTAGTCTCTACAACCCTCATGAAACTACCGAGAAATTTATAGATAGGGCCGATACTGCCCTGTACAGCGCGAAAAAAAACGGCAAAAACAGGGTGTGCTCAAGTCTGGCAATATCGGGTTCAGGGTTTACCTGCGATTTGGAGCAGGCAAGTAAAAATTAACAGAATCCGTCATACTGCTGTCATAAACATGAATGGTATTTTCCTGCATAGCTCAAAAAAGAAGCTGTCAGAAAAATAGCAAAAAACATTTGCAATGTCCTGCTCGTTTTATGAGGATTCAGAGAGGTAGCGCGAAGGTACATTTCCATAAAACTTTTTAAAGGCGGCACTGAAATGGTTTGGATTGCTATAACCAACAGCAAGAGCTATATCCATTACCGAATGTCTAGCTGTCTCAAGCAGTTCCATGGCTCTTGCCATACGCAGTTCAAGGATATACTGACCGATGGACATGCCGGTTTGGCTGCGAAAACCTTTTCTTAAATAGCATTCATTGGTCCCCACCCGCTTTGCCAGTGCGGAAATTGTTGGAGGAGAAATCCATTCAGTACGCAAGATATCCACTGCAGTTGCCACCATCGAATTGTTTTTGTTCCGTAATTTTGTCTGGGGCTCAGCCTGTCTGGATTGAAGGTCCAGAATTTGGGTCAGAACCTCCAGCGCCAGGGCTTCAAAATGGAGTTTACCACAGATGGTGTGATGTTCTGTGACCAGCAGTTCCTTGGCTGCCTGCATAAGTCTGGTTGATGGTGGCATTCCTGGTAATATGGGGAACATATTTGAATTGTTCGTTGTTCCAGTATCAGATTTCCTGGGAATAAGCCGTTCCAGGCATCTGACTGCTTCTCTTTCATAACTTCCCAGCCAATTTTCCAGCAGTTGTGCTGGCAGGCCGATAGACAGACCACATAGGGCTCGCTATCGATTTGAAGAATTTCTATCCAGCCCCATCCCATCTCAGGAAGCATTTCAAAGCGTAGTCCCCGAAAAAAGGGAGAAGCAGCGTGATCTCGGCATCCCGAGAAACCGATACGCAGCTTTCTTTTTCATAATGGGCAAAAGCCTTATCCTTCATGCTATCCTGTAGTGTGCGAGTAAATAAAATTCCCGATTGGGGTGGAATATTTCCTGGTGAGGGTTGCTTCTTTATACTCTTTTTCCTAAAAATATGATTAAAATTAGCTAATATCAACAAAATTAGCAATACGCAACAAGATAGCCATAAACCTTCGAGACAGTTTTGTAATGTAGCCCTTTTTGACAAAAGGAGAGATAATGAAAAAAACACATATATTGCGACGTTTTTCTCCATATATGGGAAATAAAAAAATGCTTATCCCATTGGCTCTTGTTTGTTCAGCCTTTGCAGCAGTCTTGAGCACTGCTCCCTTTGTTTTTATCTGGCTGGTTATACGTGAGCTGTTAACTGCCCAGGATTTTACTCTGCAACAAATTGCTCCCTATGCCTGGGGGGTTGGCATTTGTGCTGTTTCCGGGATTGTCTGCTATTTTTTTGCCCTGACCAGCTCTCATTTGGCGGCTTTTCGGGTTGAGGTGGGCTTGCAAAAGGTCAGCATGGAGCGACTGCTGTCCATGCCTCTTGGTTTTTTTGATACTGCTGACAGTGGCAAGA
>PDWI01009077.1_pt1 | contig 11505 bp, 9 predicted proteins | sample 1430891 | NCBI WGS metagenome assembly PDWI01 (sample SAMN01162508, study PRJNA174530) | Oral metagenome, whole genome shotgun sequencing project. | biome: Marine environment; feature: Marine mammal; material: Swab sample of the gingival sulcus; isolation source: swab sample of gingival sulcus... | reverse complement strand
TGTGATTGCTGCTGTTAATGTTGTCTTTCCGTGATCTACGTGTCCGATTGTTCCAATGTTTACGTGTGGTTTGTTTCGTTCAAATTTAGCCTTAGCCATTACTAAATTCCTCCTTAATTAATTTAAGAGATAAATTCCAGAAGTAATTTATCCAATTGATAATCATGCATAAATATGCAAATTGTATAACATAACCATTCATTTATACTATTTTGTAAATATAATTTTAAAATGTTGTAATATTTAAATATAATATTATAATCAAATATTACAATGTTACCACTAATCTACACTCGATTACCTATTATCCGAAACTACCCTTATTAAATAATTTACATATTAAGACTTTTGAAGTAATCTTAATGTATTGGAGCCCACAAGCGGATTTGAACCGCCGACCTCCGCCTTACCAAGGCGACGCTCTAACCTCCTGAGCTACATGGGCATATACTATTTTACATCAATAATTTTTTCTAATTTCTTCTTCACTCTTTGTAACGCATTATCAACCGCTTTAACAGTTCTATTTAAAGAATTTGAAATTTCTAAATACGATTTTCCATCTAAATACTCATTTAAAACTTGTTTTTCAAGATTACTTAAAGTCTTACCAATCTTTGATTCAATATGATTAATTTGCTCATGTGATATAAAAAGAATTTCAGGATCAGAAATTTTATCAACATAAACCCTATCAATTAATGCATCATGAGTTTCACCATCATATTTTAATTTATTAAGCGAAATATATGAATTAAGTGGTGTATGCTTCTTTCTGGTAGCCATTTTAATAGCAGTTATTATCTGTCTTGTTACACAAAGATCGGCAAACCCTATAAATGTATAATCTTTATCATAGCAAAAATCCTTTATAGCCTTAAAAAGACCTATCATTCCTTCTTGAATTATATCGTCCCTATCTCCTCCAATCAAAAAATAAGATCGCGCCTTAGCTCGAACAAAATTTTTATATTTATTTATCAAATATTCTAAGGCTCTGTCATCACCATTTTGAGCAAGCTCTGCGACTTTTTCATCATTTAAATTCTCATAATCTTTAAATATAATTACCGAACTTGCCACATTCATACATTCCCCCTAATGTATAAATCATTAAGAAAAACCTGCACTAATTATAACCCACCCTATAATATTGAGTCAAGAAAAACAAAAGCTTAAAAACAAGTGGGTAAATTGCCATAGTAAATGTCAGTATCATGCAATCATTTTGTTATAAACATATTCTGCAGATTTTCCTTCAAATATCGCTCTAGGATATTCATTCATAATAATGACATTAACACAATTTAAACGCCACATACTACCCGAATATGAACTTATAAAAATAGACAAAATAAAATCAAAACCCTAAACCATTTAAAATACTAGGTTCGGGGTCTGTATGGTGGAAGTGGTGGGAATCGAACCCACGTCCAAAAGTATTTCACATATGCTTTCTTCGAGCGTAGCTACCTATTAATTCTCGTCATCATCAACGTCAGATAGCAAACAAAGAATCAGACAAAGCCTCTAAAATACCCCTCTAAAATGAGACAATTTTAGATTTCGACCCTCGTATGAGTTATCCATAGTGTTAAGTGCGACAAGGATGAAAGGCACTTAATCTGGATGCAACCTTACTAGGCTGCTAATGCATAATTTTCGTTAGCAATTATATTTAATACATCCAGTTCTTTAACGTGTACCCCAGATGCAAAAAACACGGCTCGCTTACATATATTCTATACCCCTGTCGAAACCTGTACACCCCCATGTATTAAAAACTTCTATAACAACAACTTTCTTAATAAATTTCTTATAATATCACCAACACACGTATACCTATCTTATTAAAGAATCAACAAATAAATATTTAATTTCCACAAGCATATAGCTAATTATAAGCTTTCATAGCCCTATCCACTCGCCGTTTAGCATCTCTCTCAGCTATATCATGTCGCTTATCATAAATTTTCTTACCCCTAGCAACTCCTAACTCAAGTTTAACTAGACCTTTGCCATTGATATAAAGTTTAAGCGGAATAAGGGTAAGACCTTTTTGCTGAACATAACCTATAAGTCTTTTTATTTCCCTTTTATTTAAAAGAAGTTTACGAGTTCTAAGAGGTTCTACATTATATCTATTACCCATATCATAAGGGCTAATATGCATACCATGTATATAAACTTCACCATTTTTAATCTGAGCATATGATTCTTTTATATTTGCCTTACCAAGCCTTATAGATTTTACTTCAGTCCCCTTTAAAACTATTCCCGCTTCTAAAGTCTCCTCAATAAAATACTCATATTTAGCTTTTTTATTATTGGCAATTAACTTGCCTATGCTCATACAACTCCCCTTTACTAAAAATCCACCTCAATATCAAGTTCATTATAACAAGTCAAATTTTACAATACTAGCAATAGTGTTAATTTGAAATAACTATGTCATAGCCATGTCACAACAACGTAATCATGGTAACTTATTCTTTTCTCCTTTATTTTTGATAAAAAATGCTCTCGCTATAACAAATACCACAAAAAATACAAACAATCAAAATTGTATTTCTTTTAATCATAATACATATTTTCTAATAGCCCATGCAAATCCATCGTCCTCATTATGTGGTGCGACATCATTTGCGGCCACCTTAACTCTATCATTGGCATTTCCCATAGCAACTCCAATTCCAGCGAGTTTTAGCATTTCAATATCATTATCATTATCTCCGATAGTAAAAACTTCACTCATATCTATACCCATATGCTCTGCCAATATCTTAACTGCAGAACCCTTTGTTATTTCTTCTCTCATAACATCTTTAAAAGACTCATTAGAACGCACAATTGTAAGACCTGGAATTTTTAAAATTTCTCTTTCAACCTCATCTTCGCCTTTACATGAAGTGAAATATCCTATTTTTAATAATTTTAATGAATTTTCTATATTTTCTTTTATATTTTCCACTTTTTCCACTTTAAGAGCATTAGGATGATTATGATCCTCTTGATTATCTAAAAATTCTTGAGCAAATTTAAACACAAATCCCTCTTCTTCAACATATATAGTTTGATCATCATAACCGTGAATTTGTTGTTTATAACGTTTTAAAATATCTATTGCCTTTTTTAAATTATCTTCTTCCATATATTGAATATAAATAGTTTCATATGTCGTAGCATGGCGTATCATAGCACCATTACAAGATATTACAGGTTGTTCTAGCCCTAAATCAAGTGCATATGGTACAGCAGTTGAATGTATCCTGCCCGTACATAGAACAACGGGAATAGCTCTATTTTTCAATTCTTCTATCACTTTTCTATTTTCATCAGAAATCGTCTGATCACGTTTAATTAAAGTTCCGTCAATATCGCTAACAACCAATTTAATCATATCAATACAATTTAGTTATCAAAACATAATAACTAAATTTCCCCCTTAATAAATTTCAATCTCATAAACTTCATTTCAAAGAATGATAACATAATTTTACAAAGCTTGCAATATAATATAATATGTTAATAAAATTCGGTAAATTACTATCAAGTTCAAATAGCAACATTTAATTTATACTAACTCTGTTTTAAAATTTCTACTGTATTAAAACTTGTTTTCCTCTTTTTTTATAAAATCACTAAATGTGATTAAATATTTTACTTTAAATTAATATTTAATAAGTTCATATACTAATTAATTTATGAATAGTATTAGTATAAAAATGACATAAACAACTAAATATGCCGATAATAATTATTATTTATAAAAGAAAAAAGAATTCTTTATAATATGATACCCCCCAATGAGATTTTAATTATTTACCTTGCCCACTTAAAGGGTATCATATAAAAGAACTCTCTTGATTAACCTTTTCAAAACTTATATTTTAGGATTGAACAAGACAACCCCTAAACTAATAATTTCTTGTCAATATTTCTATAAATATTCCCTACAATTTATTTCTATAATGGTTTAAGAGAAAGTATTTCTCTAGCTTCAGCTGGAGTTGCAACCTCTCTACCAAGTAGTTTAGCAATCTGAACTACCTTTTCAACCATTTGACCATTGGACTCAGCTAATACGCCTTTTTCCATATAAAGATTGTCTTCAAAACCAACCCTTACGTGTCCACCAAGAGAAATTGTAGCAGCAACAATATGCCATGCAGCTTTACCAATACCAGTTGCAGTCCATGTAGAACCAGCAGGAATACTATTCGCCATAAAAACCAAATCTCTTAAAGTAGCAGTCATTTGAACTCCCAATACAAAGTCAAAGTGCATTGGATGTTCTAATAAACCTTTTCTATCCATTTTCAAAGCTATATCAATCATACCTTTATCAAAAACTTCAAGTTCTGGTTTAATACCTTTTGATTTTAAAATTTTAGCGAAATTTTTAATTGTATTATCAGTATTTACAAAAATTTCATCTCCACCAAAGTTACAAGTTCCACAATCAAGAGTTGCCATCTCTGGAGCTGGAGTTACATCAGTAGACTCCAATCTCTCTTCATCTGTCATACCAGCTGCACCACCTGTTGAAGGTTGGATAATCGCATCTGGACATTCTTTTCTAATAGCGTCAATAGCTTCTTGGAATCTAGCAGTATCTTGTGTTGGCGTTCCATCATCCCATCTTACGTGTAAGTGGATAATAGACGCACCCGCATCATATGCAGATTTAGCTTCTTTTACTATTTCTTCAATAGTGTAGGGAACATTTGGATTTTGTTCCTTAGTAACTTCCGCACCACAAATGGCAGCGGTAATAATTAACTTTTCCATAAATCCCCCTTATTTACGTTGCTTATCTTTTGGCGTAACACAAGTACCAGATGCACGACATACTACAATTGGCTCTTCAAGAACATCACAAGCTGAATCAGAAATATCAGGACGAGGTACGATAACCTTACGAGCTTCAAATTTCATTTTACGAGATGAATTTCCCACGCTTACAATTTCACCAACTGCCTCGATATAATCTCCAGCATAAACAGGTGCTAAAAATTCAACTTCATCATACGCTTTGAATAAACCTTCATCACCATCTTGTAGAATTAATAACTCTGTTGCAACATCGCCGAATAATTGTAACATTCTTGCTCCGTCTACTAAATTTCCTCCGTAATGTGCGTCATGTGAACTCATACGCAAGCGGATAATTGATTTGTGCATTTTATTTCTCCTCTCCACACCTTATATAACGATACAATATTAATTATTGCCCTTCTTCGTTATTATATTACTATTTTACAAAAATAAAAAGATATGTTTGTATTAAGAATATTACATTTTCTTATTTATATCTTATCTTTTGCAAAATAATGAGTGTGTAAAAGTTCATGTGCTCGCTCACCATAAGGCTTTCCTAGATATTCATCATATATTTTCTTAACCATTTCATTTTCATGAGATTTTCTTCTTTTCTTGCCAGCATCTTCCTTATAAATAGCTTGCTGACGTTTTTGGATTATTTCCATATTTCCATGATGATACGGTTGTCCACCACCACCAATACATCCTCCTGGACAAGCCATAATTTCGATTGCGTGATAATGAGATTTGCCAGACTGAATATCCTCTAATAGTTTTCTGGCATTTCCAAGTCCATGAGCTATTCCGATATTTATATCCAAATCACCCACTTTAATGGTAGCCTCTCTTATACCCTCTAATCCTCTTAAATCATGATAATCTATTTTCTCGACTTCTTCACCCGCAATCATATCAGCAGCAGTCCGCACCGCCGCTTCAATAACCCCACCAGTAGAACCGAAAATAACACCTGCACCAGTAGACTCACCAAGTAAAGAATCAAAATCACTTTCAGGTAAAGATACAAAATCTATCCCCGCTTCCTTGAGCATTGACCCAAATTCACGAGTGGTAAGAACATAGTCAACATTTTTTTCACCATTGTTTCTAAGCTCATCTCTACCAGCCTCATATTTTTTAGCAAGGCATGGCATAATCGCTACAACAGTTATGCTCTCTGATGGAATATTCATTTGCTTAGCATAATAGGATTTTGCCATAGCACCAAACATAATCTGTGGCGACTTACACGTCGACGGAATATCTAATAAATCTGGAAATTGATGTTCAAAAAACTGCACCCAAGCTGGACAACATGAAGTTAGCATAGGTAAAGTTCCATTATGCTCTATTCTATGTACTAATTCAGATGCCTCTTCAATAATCGTTAAATCAGCCGCCCAATCCGTATCAAAAACTGCATCAAATCCTATTCTGCGAAGGGCTGATGCCAATTTACCAGTTGTAATAGTTCCCGCTTCCATACCAAATAGTTCACCAATGGCAACCCTTATTGAGGGTGCTACTTGAACGACAACATGGCGATTAGGATTGTGAATGGCTCTCCAAACCTTATTTATATGGTTGACTTCTGTCAGTGCAGCCGTTGGACAAACCGCCACACATTGACCACAAAAAGTACATGAAGTTTCAGCCATTGGAAGATTAAACGCAGGTCCAACAAAGGCATCAAATCCCCTATTAAGCCCTGATAATATCCCGCAAGTTTGCACTTCATTGCATACTGTTTCACAACGACGACACATTACGCATTTATTGGGATTTTTAACAATTGCCAAAGATGAAGCGTCAACTGGATAATTCATCATATCCCCAGCCCAGTTAATGTCCCTAACTCCAAGTTCTTGAGCTAATGATTGTAGTTCACAATTCAAATTTTTACTACAAGTTAAACAATCTTTAGGATGATTTGACAACAGTAGTTCTACCGCCATTCGCCTAGCACGAATTGCACGTGTAGAATCCGTCCTAATAACCATGCCATCTACTACGCTTTCCGCACATGATGGCACAAGAGCATTTCTACCCTCAACTTCCACCATACAGACACGACAAGATGCCACTTTATTTACTATTCCAAGTCCTTCAAGATTCAAATGACAAAGAGTTGGAATATGTGCATTAGCCTTTTTAGCTGCTTGAAGTATAGTCGTTCCCTTGGGAACGGTTACATCGATATCATTTATTTTAACTGTAATATTTTCCATAGCCAGCTCCTTTACGGTTTTAAAATAGCATTAAAACGACATACATCATAACAAGCACCACACGCAACACAAGACTCTTCATCGATGACATGAGGTTTTTTAACTTCTCCTGTAATACAATTTACAGGGCATTTTCTCTTGCAAGCAGTACAACCAACACATTTTTCTAAATCAATTACATATTTTGTCCGTTTTTGACCAGTTACATAATCCACATATTCTTGACGAAAATATTTCATAGTCGACAAAATAGGATTTGGTGCTGTCTGCCCAAGTCCACAAAGGGCGCTATCTTTAATCATGTAGCACAAATGTTCTAAATTATCTAAATCCTCCATCTCACCTTCACCGCTTGAAATTTTTTCAAGAATTTCAAACAATCTACGAGTTCCAATTCGACATGGTGTGCATTTTCCGCAAGACTCCTCTTGAGTAAATTCTAAATAGAATTTAGCGATATTTACCATGTCGTCATCTTCGTCCATAACGATCATTCCACCAGAACCCATCATTGAACCGATATTTGTCAAACTTTCATAATCAATGGGAGTATCTAGGTCATCAGCTGTTATAACCCCACCTGAAGGGCCTCCAGTCTGCACTGCCTTAAAATTTTTCCCCCCATGAATACCTCCACCAATATCGTAGATTATTTCACGTAATGTCGTTCCCATTGGAACCTCAACAAGACCTATATTATTTACTTTTCCAGCTAATGCAAATACTTTAGTTCCCTTAGAATTTTCCGTTCCAATCTTTGAAAACCAATCAATGCCATTTAATATGATTGGAGGTATATTTGCATATGTTTCAACATTATTTACACAAGTAGGCTTTTGATTATATCCAGATACAGAAGGATATGGTGGCTTTATAGTAGGCTCTCCACGACTTCCTTCCACCGAATGAATAAGTGCTGTTTCCTCACCACATACAAATGCCCCCGCTCCAAGTCTAATCTCTAAATCAAAGTTAAAATCTGTTCCAAATATATTGTCGCCTATTAAAGCAGCCTCTTTTGCCTGAGTAATAGCCGTCTGCAATCTATGAATGGCAAGCGGATATTCGGCTCTTATATAGACTATTCCATGATTTGCACCAATGGCGTATCCACCAATTGCCATAGCTTCAATAACGCTATGAGGGTCGCCTTCTAAAATCGACCTATCCATAAAAGCTCCTGGATCACCCTCATCTGCATTGCAAATTATATATTTTTGGTCGCTTATTTCTCTTTGAGTCAATTCCCATTTTAAACCTGTGGAAAATCCTCCGCCCCCACGTCCACGAAGTCCTGAAGCTTTGATAACTTCAACGACCTTTTTAGGACTCATTTCAGTTATTACCTTTCCAAGTGCCTCATATCCTCTATAAGCTATATATTCATTGATGTTTTCAGGATTAATCATTCCGCATTTTCTAAGTGCAATACGATATTGTTTTTTATAAAAACTCATATCCGAATGTTTGTCTTGTTTAAACTTAGTTTCTGGATCTTCAAATAGCAATCTTTCGACTAGATTACCATTTACAATATGTTCATGTACAATATCTTGTGCATCTTCTGGTACTACCCCAACATAAAATACATTATCGGGATGTACCTTTACAATTGGACCCTGACCACAAAATCCAAAACAACCCGTCTTTACAACTTGAACTTCATTTTGATAGCCTACTTTTTCTAGTTGCTCATTGAGCATATCTATAATTTCATTACTTCGGGATGCAATACAACCTGTTCCACCACAGACCATAATATGTCGTTTGAGTTTACCATCTATTTTTTCAAATAATTTATCACTGGATTCTTCATGATCCCCAACTCTTATATGAACTTGTTTAGAGCATTTAATACGAATATTTGTCAGGTCTGATAACGATCTAATTTTCGTCATTTTCTGCCCCCTTATATTCGTCTATAATTCCCTTAACATCTTTTTCACATATATGACCATAAACCTTTTCACCAACTGTAACTACCGGAGCAAGTCCACAAGCACCGATACATCTAACATCACGTACGGTAAATAAACCATCTGATGACATCCCACCATTTTTTTCAATGTCAAGTTCTGACATAAATTTTTTAAGTACCTTTTCCGACCCCTTGACAAAACAAGCGGTCCCCATACAGACGCTTACAGTATGCTTTCCACGTGGTTCGGTTGTAAAATAAGAATAAAAACTGACAACTCCAAAAACCTTTGCCGCAGGAATATCTAATTCTCTAGCAATATGTAGTTGGACTTCCATAGGCAAATAACCAAATAAATTTTGTGCCCTATGTAGAACATGAATTAATGAGCCTTTTTTATCTTCCAAACCGTCGATGTATTCATCCAATTGCTTGACTTTATCTACAGGCAGCTCATGTAATGCCTTAGAAATAGCTTGTTGATGTACTGCATTTGCCATATATAACTCCTCCTCATAATATCCCCTTTAATTATAGATTATAATTACACCTATAATATTACCGTGATATATAAATGGTCGCTATGATGTATGAATTATTGTTATGATGTATGATACTAATCTCAAATAAGAATTTTTGTTGAGTTATACCAGTTTATATCCCTCAAATTACTAAATAAAAACTTCTAAATATTTTAATGTTTACGTTTGATAATTTTTTAACAATCTATCTTGTAAAAATAATATTAATGCATAAAACAGATTTTGTCAATCATAACATGGCAAGTTTGTTAATTTTTTATCACACAGGAATAAAATTTTTGTATCCAACAAACATAAGATTTTTACTCGGATTTATCCAATTCACCCCTAATTGGTGCTACCAAATAAAATGAGCCAAAAATAATTAATCTATCATCTGGTTCTAATTTTTCTAAAGCTATTTCTAATGCTTTTATATAATTCGGTATGCTTTTTATTTTAGAATGACTATTTCTTAAATTATTATAATTTGTAGGATAAATATTTTCTCTATTTTTTCTCTCTTTTTCTTGAATTTTTAGATTTTTATCATCTTTTTCTTTGATTTCTTTTTCTTGGATTGTCGCATTTTTGCCATCTTCTTCTTTGATTTCTTTTTTTTGATATATTTTATCTAAATCTTGCTCATTATTTAATATATTAGATATTTTTTGTTCTACAACATCACTATTTGCACGTCTCTGGCTATCTGGTTCCGTAACGATTATATAATCGGCTCGCCTTAATAGGTCAGACACTTCATTTATAACTCCATCTATGTCCTTATCCTCTAGCATTCCAAGGAGTATTATAAATTTATCATCAGAATAAATTTCATTAATGGCATTTGCAAGCGATTTTGCTCCATGTGGATTATGAGCCCCATCAAGGATAATATCAGGAGACTTTTTTATCAATTCTAATCTACATTCCCATCTTGTATTTTCAATTCCAGCCCTTAAAGATTTATCTGACATATGATAGTTACTAGACAATTGATTTAACACAGTTAATGCAAGCACTGCATTTTCAACTTGATGCCTTCCTATAAGATGAGTTTTATAGCTATTTCCGTCATAATCAAACAAACTACCATCTATTCCTAAACTTTGATAATTTATATCACACTTTTTAATATTAATTTTAGTATTTTGCCCAACTTCACCACAATATTGATTTTCTACAATTTCTAAAAACATCTTATCTTTTTGCATATTTGAAATATCGACTTGTACCAGTTTAGATTTATTATCATTGCATACATCACAAATTACGTCCATAGCCTCTTTATGCTGACTTGCAACTACCACGGGAACACCTTTTTTGATAATACCCGCTTTTTCATATGCAATTTTCGCATAGGTATCACCAAGAACACCTGCATGGTCAATATCAATCGGAGTTATTACACTGATAATTGGATTTACGATATTAGTTGCATCAAACCTACCGCCAAGTCCTACTTCCATAACTACAAAATCAACATTATTATACGCAAAATATAAAAGTGCTACTGCAGTAAATAATTCAAATTCAGTTGGAGCTTCTCCACCTTTATCAATTATCTTTTCACAGGCTATTTTCACCTTATAAAAGAAAAAGGCAAAATCCTCTTTATTTATTGGCACTCCACCAATTTTTATTCTTTCCTCATAAGAAAAAAGGCTGGGGGATATATAACTCCCAGCCTTATAACCTTCTTCTATCAAGCATCTCTCAATATATGACACCGTTGAACCTTTACCATTTGTCCCCGCAACATGAATAATTTTTAAATCATTATGTGGATTTCCAAGCAGATCCATAAGGGATTTCATAGTATCTAAGCCAAGTTTTATGCCAAACTTTTGAGAGCTTTCAATAAAATTTATAGCATCATTATATGACCATATGCTATTTTCAGCATTAAATTCTCTTTTTAACATCTTCTAATCTCTCAACAACAGTCTTTAACATCTGTGCATACTTAACTTGCTTTTGTCTTTCTTCTTCTATAAGATGAGCTGGTGCTTTT